>Ga0256410_1001106_pt1 | contig 21469 bp, 17 predicted proteins | sample PhyWR1_FD_185983 | JGI IMG/M metagenome (GOLD analysis project Ga0256410, IMG submission 185983) | Leaf surface microbial communities from wheat plants in UC Gill Tract Community Farm, Albany, California, United States - DLSL W.R1 | ecosystem: Host-associated > Plants > Phyllosphere >... | reverse complement strand
GCGCGAGGACTTCGCCGTTAGCCGGGTTGATGGCATCGAAAGTAGCGTCGCTACCGGCGTCGGTGTAGCCGCCGTCGATGTAGAGTTTTTGCAGTTCGAAACGGGCCATAAAATCCTCGCAAGTGCATAAGTGGTTGGCGGTCATCGTGAGCCGGGTGCCATCTGATTGGGGCAACTCAAACTCACGACAGTTCAGGGGTTAAGCATTGATTGAGGCCTAACTCACCTGTTTCGCCAGTTGTAGATCCATATATTCGTAGCAGATGCGTTGTGCCTGGTCGGTGTCGAAGCCGTCACCGGAAAGGGCACCCCGCAACCATAGACCATCGATCAGCGCTGCCAGGCCCCGTGCTGCATTACGGGCCTGGGCCTGGGGCAGTACTCGGCGGAACTGGCAGCACAGATTGGAGTACAAGCGGTGGTCGTTGATGCGCTGCAATCTGTGCAACGACGGTTGGTGCATGCTGGCGGCCCAGAAGGCCAGCCAGGTTTTCATTGCCGGGCCATTAACCTGGCTGGCGTCGAAGTTGCCCTCGACGATTACCTGCAAATGCGCCCGCGGGCTGTCGTCGGCCAACGCCTGGCGGCGTTCGGTGACGTTGTCGATCAAGACGTTCATCAAGTACCGCATGGTGGCGGCAATCAGACCGTTCTTGTCTTTGAAGTAGTGACTGATGATGCCGTTCGACACACCGGCCAGACGGGCAATCAGCGCAATGCTGGCATCTGCCATCCCGACCTGATCGACAGCCGTCAAGGTGGCTTCGATCAACTGCTGGCGGCGTATGGGTTGCATACCGACCTTGGGCATTTCGTGAATCTCCTTGGGCCGGCGAGCAGTGCAAGAAACATCACTGAACGGCAGCCAGTCTATTTTGTTTTGATTGAACGTTCAATCAACAAAGAATAGTATCTGCGACAATTCGTCGCGATTGATGCCGTTTTCCTAAGCATGAATGGCGCAAAACGACATGGCAAAAGCACTGGAACCCCAGTGGCAGCGGGCTTGCTCGCGAAGGTCTAACGATACGCACACTAACGGATTAGATGCGGTGCCCTTGAGGCCTTCGCGAGCAAACCCGCTGCCTTTGACAGCATTGGTCTGGGCGGGTCCGGTTTTTTAGCGGTGTCTTTATATCATCCGACCGCCGGTCGCTATCTAAGCGATTGGTCGGGTGGTGCCTTGCCTCAAGTTTTTCTCTCGCGCTGCCTGGAGCATCCGTGCCATGAGTTCTGCTTCTCTAATAAAGACCCCACCGCAGAAGGTGACGGTCAACGGTTGGGTGTTTTACACCTCCACTGCCTTGATACTTTTACTGACTGCCATCCTGATCATCGCCCCCGAAGAAGCGGGCCGCATTCTGGGTGTTGCCCAGGAATGGCTGTCGCGCAGCTTCGGCTGGTATTACATGGTGGTGATCGCCGCTTACCTGATCTTTGTGGTCGGTCTGGCGTTTTCGTCCTACGGCAAACTGAAACTGGGGACCAAGCAGGACACCCCGGATTTCAGCTATGGCGCCTGGGCCGGCATGCTGTTTTCGTCCGGTATCGGTATTTCGCTGCTGTACTTCGGCGCTTCCGAGCCGCTGGACCACTACTTCAACCCGCCTGAAGGCGTGTCGGGCAGCCATGAAGCGGCGCGTCAGGCACTGCAACTGACGTTCCTGCACTGGGGCCTGCATGGCTGGGCGATCTACGCGCTGGTCGGCCTGGCCGTGGCCTATTTTGCCTACCGTCACAACCAGCCGCTGGCGTTGCGTTCGGCGTTGTACCCGTTGATGGGCGAGCGTTGGGTCAAGGGCGCGGCGGGCCACGCGGTGGACGGTTTCGGCATGTTCGTGACCCTGCTGGGCCTGGTGACCAACCTGGGCATTGGCTCGATGCAAGTGTCCTCGGGGCTTGAGAACCTGTTCGGCATGGAGCACAGCAATACCAACCTGCTGATCGTGATCATCGTGATGAGCACCGTGGCGACCATCGCGGCGGTTTCGGGCGTTGAAAACGGTATCCGTCGCTTGTCCAACCTGAACATCATCCTGTTCAGTGGCCTGCTGATTTTCGTGCTGTTGTTCGGCCCGACCCTGCACCTGCTCAACGGCTTTGTGCAAAACACCGGCGATTACCTCAACGGTATCGTGATGAAAACCTTCGACCTGTACGTGTACGAAGGCGACAGCAAGAAAACCGAGGGCTGGCTGGGCCTGTGGACCCTGTTCTACTGGGCGTGGTGGATTAGCTGGGCCCCATTTGTAGGGATGTTTATCGCGCGTATTTCCCGTGGTCGTACCGTGCGCGAGCTGGTGGCGGGCGTGTTGCTGATCCCGCTGGGCTTCACCCTGGCCTGGTTGTCGATCTTCGGTAACTCGGCGCTGGACCTGGTGGTTAACCACGGTGCCGTGGAGCTGGGCAAGACGGCGCTGGAGCAGCCGTCGATGGCGATTTACCAACTGCTTGAGCATTACCCGGCGTCGAAAATCGTGATTGGCGTGTCGATCTTTGTCGGCTTTGTACTGTTCCTGACCCCGGCGGACTCCGGCGCGGTGATGATGGCCAACCTTTCGTGCAAAGGCGGCGACGTGGATGAAGATGCGCCGCACTGGTTGCGCATTTTCTGGTCGGCGGTGATCACCCTGGTGACCATCGGCCTGCTGTTTGCCGGCAACTTCGCCGCCATGCAAACCATGGTGGTGCTGGCGGGTCTGCCGTTTTCGGTGGTGTTGATCCTGTTTATGTTCGGCCTGCACAAGGCGATGCGTCAGGACACCCTGGTTGAACAGGAACAAGCCGAGCTGGCTGCCCGTGGCCGTCGTGGTTTCAGCGAGCGTCTGACTGCCCAGGACCTGCAACCGACTCAAGCCGTGGTGCAGCGTTTCATGGACAAACACGTGACCCCGGCACTGGAAGACGCGGCGGCACAATTGCGCAGCCAGGGGCTTGATGTGCAGACCCTGCTGGGCAGCGCCAAGCGGTGCATGGGCGTGCGGGTGGAGATGGAAGAAGGCAACCCGTTTGTCTACGAAGTCAGCCTGGATGGTTACCTGGCCGCGCCAAGTGAGTCTGAACAGGATGAAGTGCGCAGCCGTTATTACCGGGCCGAGGTGTACTTGCACAACGGCAACCAGGAGTACGACCTGATGGGCTTCACCCAGGAGCAAATCAGCCGTGATGTGCTCGATCAGTTTGAAAGCCATCGCCAACTCCTTGGCCGTGTTTATAGCTAAGCACTGAGAACTCGTGTGGGAGCGGGCTTGCTCGCGATGCAAGCGACGCGGTGTATCAGGTACACCGCGCTGATGTTATCGCGGGCAAGCCCGCTCCCACAGGACTCGCGGCTATCAGCCCAGATTCTTGCCCAGCAACGCGTGATACAGCTCGGTATCCCCCAGTATCCCCACCACTTTGTGATTGTCGTGCAGCACCAGTTTGTTGCCGGTCTGGTAACGGATCTGGAGTGCATCGCGCATGCCGATACCACTGTCCACCAGCGTCGGCCCGCGGCCAAGCCCTTCTACCGCCTGCCCGGTTTTCCAGTGTTGCAGGTCCACCACGCTGGCACCCTGGCGCACACCCTTGATGGTGTTGCCTTCAGCCAGGTCAATCCACGAATCATCCCCCGGATCAATGCACACCGAGCCGTTGATGCGTTTGCAGTTGTCCAGTGTGCGCATCAGGCTGCGCCCGCACAGCACGTTGAGCGGGTTGGTATGGGCCACAAAGGTGCGCACATAGTCGTCGGCAGGGTTAAGCACGATTTCTTCGGGCTTGCTGTACTGCACGATCTTGCCGTCTTTCATGATTGCAATGCGGCTGCCCAGCTTGAGCGCTTCGTCAAGGTCATGGCTGACGAAAACGATGGTCTTGTTCAGCTTGTGTTGCAGCTCCAGCAACTCGTCTTGAAGGCCCTGGCGGATCAATGGGTCCAGCGCCGAGAAGGGTTCGTCCATCAGCAGGATGTCGGCGTCCATCGCCAGCGCCCGCGCCAGGCCAACCCGTTGCTGCATGCCGCCGCTCAACTCGTCGGGTTTTTTGTTGCGCCATTGGGTCAGGCCCACCAGTTCGAGCTTCTCGTCCACCAGGGTACGGCGTTCCTTTTCCGGGCGGCCCTGCATCTCCAGGCCGAAGCTGATGTTTTCGCGCACTGTCAGCCAGGGCATCAGGGCGAATTTTTGAAACACCATGGCGATGCGTTTGGTGCGCATCATCTTCAGCTCGGCGGGGGTGCATGATGCGATGTCGATCTGCTTGCCTTCGTGTTCCACATACAGCTGGCCACGACTGACCGTGTTGAGCCCGTTGATACAGCGCAACAGGCTGGACTTGCCCGACCCGGACAAGCCCATCAGCACGCAGATTTCACCTTTGTCGATGTCCAGGCTGGCTTTTTCAACGCCGACGATCTGCCCGGTTTTTTTCAGGATCTGATCCCGCGACAAACCCTGATCCAGAAGGCTGAGCGCTTCACGCGGGTCTTTGGCAAAGATCACGTCCACATTATCGAAACGAATAATACTCATGCGTCGGCTCCTGCTTTGGCGTCCGGCTGCTTGCAGATACGGTCGAGCATGATGGCCAGCAGCACAATCGCCAGCCCGGCTTCAAAGCCCAATGCGATATCGGCCGTGTTCAGTGCGTTGACCACCGGTTTGCCGAGGCCATCGGCCCCTACCAGCGCGGCGATCACCACCATCGACAGCGACAGCATGATGCACTGGGTAATCCCGGCGGCAATGCTCGGCATGGCGTGGGGCAGCTCGATACGGGTGAGCAGCTGGCGGCGCGAACAACCGAAGGCCTTGCCGGCATCGAGCAGCTCATGGGGTACGTCACGGATGCCCAGGTAGGTGAGGCGGATCGGCGCGGCAATCGCAAACACCACCGTGGAGATCAGCCCCGGCACCACGCCCAGCCCGAACAGGGTCAGGGTCGGGATCAGGTAAACAAAGGTCGGCACGGTCTGCATCAGGTCGAGCACCGGCCGCATAAAGGTGTAGAACATCGGTTTGTGCGCCGCGAGTATCCCCAGCGGCACGCCGATGATCACGCACACGAAGGTGGCGAACAGCACCTGGGCCAGGGTTTCCATTGTTTCTTGCCAATACCCCAGGTTGAGGATCAACAGAAACGACAGCGCCACAAAAACCGTGAGCCCCCATTTGCGCTGGATAAAGTGGGCGAGCAGGGCAATCAGCCCGATAAATACGAAGGGGTTGAACCAGGTCAGGGTGAAGGTCACCGCGTGGATCATGGCTTCCAGTGTGCTGGCGATGGCATCGAAGATATTGGCACCGTGCTGGGTCAGCCATTCGACGAAGCGTGCGATGTAATCACCCAAAGGGATTTTTTGATCAATCAGCATGGTAGTGAACGTCCGCATGCAGGGAAATTGAAACGGAGCCGGGTGCAGTTACCCCCCGGCGTCCGCGATTACTTCGCGAGGCTGGCTTTGACCGCCTCAAGCCCCGGTTTGCCATCCACCGTGGTGACTCCTGCCAGCCAGGTTTCGAGCACTTGCGGGTTCTGTTTGAGCCAGGCTTTGGCGGCCGCGTCGGGTTTGATCTTGTCGTCCAGCACCTTGCCCATCAGGGTGCTTTCCATGTCGAGGGTAAATACCAGGTTTTTCAGCAGTTGCCCGACGTTGCTGCACGCTTCGGTGTAGCCCTTGCGGGTATTGGTGTAGATGGTTGCCTGGCCATAATTGGGGCCGAAGAACTCGTCGCCGCCGGTGAGGTATTTCATTTTGAAGCGGGTGTTCATCGGGTGCGGTTCCCAGCCCAGGAACACCACATCGGTACCTCGGCGCTGGGCGCGGTCAACCTGCGACAGCATGCCTGCCTCACTCGATTCAACCACCTTGAAGCCAGCATCTTTCAAGCCAAAGGCGTTCTTGTCGATCATGGTCTGGATCATGCGGTTGCCGTCGTTGCCCGGCTCGATGCCGTAGATCTTGCCGTCCAGCTCCTTCTTGAACTTGGGTAAGTCGGAGAAGTCTTTGAGGCCCTTGTTGTAGAGCGCTTCGGGTACGGCGAGGGTGTATTTGGCGTTCTCCAGGTTGGCGCGCACGGTCTCGACGGTGCCTGCGTCGCGGTAGGCCTTGATGTCGTTTTCCATGGTCGGCATCCAGTTGCCCAGGAACACATCCATGTTCTTGCCATCGGCCAGCGACTTGTAGGTGACCGGTACGGAAATCATGGTGGTTCTGGTCTTGTAGCCGAGGCCCTTGAGTACCTCGCTGGTAACAGCGGTGGTGACGGTGATGTCGGTCCAGCCGACATCCGAGAAATTGACGGTGCTGCATTGCTCCGGTTCTGCGGCCTGGGTGATGACGGGCAGACTCAGCAATGCAGCCAACAACAACGATGAGGAATGTTTCATGGATCGACTCCTGTGTGTCCGGGTTGCGGTTTTTCGATCGAAAAGCCGCAGGTATCAGTTGCGGTCGGGCGATGGTCGGCAGGGGACTGTGCCGGCGCATCTTGCAATCGAGTCGGGACTGATCATGTAACAGCGAAAATCAAACGCCTACAGGGGGCGTCGCATCCAGTACAGGCAGGGTCGTATCTGATACCAGCGAGGTCGTATCTGGACGAACGAGGCTCGAAAACTGCCTTTTCCGTGCATCTGCACCCCATAAAACGTCGGGGGCGCTGGCAGGCAAAGGCGGGTCGTAGCTGGACGTTTTTGCCGAGGGCAAACACCCCATGATGCAAGGCATTGACCCCCGAGGCTCGTGCTCATGGCTATCAGCGTGTTTGACCTGTTCAAGATCGGTATCGGCCCTTCCAGCTCCCACACCGTAGGCCCGATGCGGGCGGCGGCGCTGTTTGTGCAGGGCCTGCGCGAGCGCGACAAGTTGCAACGGGTACGCCGTATCGAAGTGCAACTCTATGGTTCGCTGTCGGCCACCGGTATAGGCCACGGCAGCGACAGCGCAGTGATCATGGGCCTGATGGGCGAATGGCCGGACGCCATTGACCCGGCGCTGATCGGGCCGCGCATTGCCGAGCTGCAACACAGCGAAAGGTTATTGCTCGATGGCTACCTGCCGATCCCGTTCGTGTGGGCGCAGGATATGCGCCTGATCGACGAGAACCTGCCGTTTCACCCCAACGCCATGACCCTGGTCGCGCACACCGATACCGCTGAATTGCATCGCGACACTTATTACTCGGTAGGCGGCGGTTTTGTGGTGGACGCGGCACAGGCCGCCAGCGGCGTGCTGGATATGGATCGCACCGAGTTGCCCTATGACTTCAGCAGCGCCGTCGAACTGCTCGAGCTGTGCCGCACCCATCACCTGAGCGTGGCGGCCTTGATGCTGGCCAACGAACGCACATGGCGCAGCGAAGACGAAATCCGCTGCGGCCTGATCAAACTTTGGCGCGCCATGCAGGACTGTGTAGAGCAAGGCTTGAAACACGAAGGCATCCTGCCCGGTGGTCTTAACGTGCGTCGTCGTGCAGCGCGCTTGCACCGCAGCCTGCAGGAACTGGGCAAACCCAACGTCATCGGCTCGACCCTGAGCGCGATGGAATGGGTCAACCTGTTTGCCCTGGCGGTCAACGAAGAAAACGCCGCTGGCGGGCGCATGGTCACGGCGCCCACCAACGGTGCAGCGGGGATCATCCCGGCGGTACTGCACTACTTTATGAAATTCAGCGATGAAGTCAGCGAGGCCAATGTGGTGGACTACCTGCTGAGCGCAGCGGCGATCGGTATTTTGTGCAAAAAGAACGCCTCGATCTCCGGGGCGGAGGTGGGCTGCCAGGGCGAGGTGGGTTCGGCGTGTGCGATGGCGGCCGCGGGGCTGGCGCAAATCCTCGGTGCCACCCCGGAGCAACTGTGCAACGCCGCGGAAATCGGCCTGGAGCACAACCTGGGCCTGACCTGCGACCCGGTGGGCGGGCTGGTGCAGGTGCCGTGTATCGAGCGCAACGCCATTGCAGCGGTCAAGGCGATCAATGCGGCGCAAATGGCCTTGCGGGGCGATGGTCAGCACTTTATTTCCCTGGACCGGGTGATCCGCACCATGCGCGACACCGGCGCCGACATGCACGACAAATACAAGGAAACCTCGCGCGGCGGCCTGGCGGTCAGCGCGGTGGAATGCTGACCCCCCCCATCATCTGTGGGAGCGGACTTGCTCGCGATTGGATCGCTGCGGTCTGACATCTACACCGCGTCGATGCCATCGCGAGCAAGCCCGCTCCCACAACAAGCCTGTTACTGCTGCATCGGCGCTTTTTCAGCGCACGGCGACCCGTTTTGGCGCACTCGTACTTTTGGTGACATCCTGTAACTGAGCTGCTCCTACATCCTTCCCACAAGTGCTACCGATGTGCTCAACAGCATCGGCCAGCACCTGTGTACCTGCGTTTAACCGGCTTTTTCCCATCACCCGTCCAGACACATTGCGACGTCGTTTTCAGGCTTTGTTGAATAGCCATTCAACTTTAGGCATGGCATTTGCGTTGTCATCTTAAAGCCCCGTGAAACGAGGGTCATAACAAGAGCCTGCGCCTGAGGCCATCACCCGCTTTGTGTGAGGAGATACCGCGATGACGTCGTTCAACTCCGGGGTTCAACCCCAGAACCGTACGCCTCAATCCATCGGCTTTCTGCTGCTGGACAATTTCACGCTCATTTCCCTGGCCTCCGCGATAGAACCCTTGCGCATGGCCAACCAGTTGTCGGGCCGTGAGTTGTATCGCTGGAGCACCCTCAGCGCCGATGGCAGCCAGGTCTGGGCCAGTGATGGTCTGCAGGTGACCCCCGACGCCAGCATGCACAAGGCTCCGGCGCTGGATATGGTGATTGTTTGCGGAGGTATCGGTATTCAGCGCACCGTGACCCGTGAGCATGTCTCATGGCTGCAGAGCCAGGCGCGCCAGTCGCGCCGCCTGGGCGCCGTCTGCACTGGCAGTTGGGCCCTGGCTTACGCCGGCCTGCTCGACGGTTTTGATTGCAGCGTGCACTGGGAATGCCTGGCCTCGATGCAGGAAGCCTTCCCGCGGGTGGCCATGAGCACGCGGCTGTTTACTCTCGACCGCAGCCGCTTTACCAGCTCGGGCGGCACCGCACCGCTGGACATGATGCTGCACCTGATCAGCCGTGATCATGGCCGTGAGTTGTCGGCGGCGATTTCGGAAATGTTTGTGTATGAACGCATCCGCAACGAGCAGGATCACCAGCGCGTACCGCTCAAGCACATGCTGGGCACCAACCAGCCCAAGTTGCAGGAAATCGTCGCGTTGATGGAGGCCAACCTCGAGGAGCCCATCGACCTGGATGAGCTGGCGGTTTATGTGACGGTGTCGCGGCGTCAGTTGGAGCGCCTGTTCCAGAAGTACCTGCATTGCTCGCCGTCGCGCTATTACCTGAAATTACGGCTGGTGCGGGCGCGGCAATTACTCAAGCAAACGCCGATGTCGATTATCGAAGTGGCGGCGGTGTGCGGGTTTGTGTCCACGCCGCACTTTTCCAAGTGTTACCGCGAATACTTTGGCATTCCGCCACGGGACGAGCGTGTGGGTTCCAACACCGCGCAGCAGACCACCCTGGTGCAGATCCCGCAATCACTGCTGCTGGCTCCGCTGGCCGGGCCGATGTCGGCGTTGAACCAGGCGCGCAATGAGTCGACGTTTGCCAGTGTGAGGCTTTAACAGGCAAAAGCACCCTGATCCTGGCCCTCTCCTTCCGGGAGAGGGTTGGGGTGAGGGGCTTTTGCTTTTGCCTTACCCGACCTTGCTCTGCTTGAACTGCGCCAGCCCCGGCAGCAACTGGCGGTCAATCGCCTCGCGCACCGCAGGCAAGATGGTTGCGCTGCCGGTGTAGAGCTTTTCGACCAGGCCCTTGAGTGCGCGGGCATTGGTCTCGTTCAGCCCGCACACTGCCGCGGTGCAAGCCTGCTCCGCCGTGCCAGACACTTCAAAACCCAGCGAGCGCAGTTGGCCAACCAGATCCTGCTCATCAATCAAATCCGCGTGCATCATGACTTTTTATCCTTCTACAAAGCGCGATCGAAGTTTGATTCTGGTAGGGCTTGAGCCAAGGGGCAAGGACGGTTGGGCGAGATGTCCTGCATGCCTAACTGCAGGTCGTTTTTGGCTAAGTGCCCGGCGCAGGGTTGGGCACACTGGGGGCAGTAACATCCTCGATGGTTTGGTCACCGTCCTGCATCACACGCACTTGGCCCCGAATCTGTCACGGCAGATTCGGGGCTTTTTTAGCCTTTGAGCAACGCCGCACACGCCGCCTTGAACGCTTCATGCTGGTATTTGTTCAGCGAGGCGGGCAGGTCGAAAGCGTGTTTTTTGAACTGTGCGTTGAGGGTTTGCGGGGACAGCAACTGCACCTGGCAATCGTCCAGCAACTGGATGATGCCTTCGATCTTGAACGTGGTCGGGCCACCGGCAAACTCGCCTTTCTTGCTGCGCTTTTTAATGGCGATACGGGTGATGCCGTTGCTTTTCACAAAGGCTGCAAGCTGCGCTGCGAAGGCTTTGACGTTGGCAGCCTCGTCATCGTCGTCCAGGGCAATTTTTTTGGTCGCGACAGCCACATGCTCAAGGTCGGGACCGGCCAGGGCAAAGATGGCTTCGCTGCCTTTGATTTCGATACCGCAAATAGTCATAAAAACCCTGGTTGATAAGTTGAAACTATTCTTGTGGGAAAGGTCAGTCCTGCCCGATCGATTCCAGAAACTCCGAGCGATCGTCGCTGATGCGCGCCATGCAGTCGTTCTGGGCGATGTTGAACGCTTCAGTACCGGCGGTGGCGGGGAACACGGCAATTGCGCAATCGGCGTCGCGCTGGTGCAGCCACAAGGCCTGGGCAGTCTTGATCTTGCTCAGGATGTTATTGAGCTGGGTGGCGTTACTGCCGTACAGCGAAGTCATGCGCTCCTGCAGGGCTTCGTAGTTCTCGCTCAACAACTGCTCGGCCGCATTTTTGCTGAACACCGAGCACGCCAGGGTCTGCCGGTCGTTTTCCACCGCGTCGCACGGGTTGTAGTCGGCATTTTCAGCTGCATGGGCGCCGCCGGTGATCAATGCCAAGGCCAGGAGAATCGATTTCATTGCCGCTTCCTAATCCATAGTTGGCGCCGATTCTGGCTCAAGCGTGGGCCAAAGAACAGCCACGGCGTGCAGGTCATGATTTTGCCGCTGCCACGCTTTGTCGTGGTTTGACGCTTTCGGCAATTGCGCTGTCGCTTTTGCACCCGGCTGCTTTTGACCCCGAGCCTATGCTGGCCCCAATAGCGCCGGCAGACGATTCGGCGCAGCAAACGCCAATAAGGGGACGCCTGATGAGCCCAGCCGAGTTGCACGCAGACAGCATCGTTATCGACGGGCTGATCATTGCCAAATGGAACCGCGAACTGTTTGAAGACATGCGTAAAGGTGGCCTCACCGCAGCCAACTGCACCGTGTCGGTGTGGGAAGGCTTCCAAGCCACGATCAACAACATTGTCGCCAGCCAGACCCTGATCCGTGACAACAGCGACCTGGTGATCCCGGTCAAGACCACTGCTGATATCCGTCGGGCGAAGGAGCAGGGCAAGACCGGGATCATCTTCGGCTTCCAGAATGCCCATGCCTTTGAAGACCAACTGGGCTATATCGAGATCTTCAAGCAGCTCGGCGTTGGCGTGGTGCAGATGTGCTACAACACCCAGAACCTGGTGGGCACCGGCTGCTACGAACGCGATGGCGGGCTCTCGGGTTTCGGCCGCGAAGTGGTGGCTGAAATGAACCGTGTCGGGATCATGTGCGACCTCTCTCACGTCGGCTCGAAAACCTCGGAAGAGGTGATCCTGGAATCGAAAAAACCGGTCTGCTACTCCCATTGCCTGCCGTCCGGTCTTAAAGAGCACCCGCGCAACAAATCCGACGCCGAACTCAAGTTTATTGCTGACCACGGTGGCTTTGTCGGTGTGACCATGTTCGCGCCGTTTCTGGCCAAGGGCATTGACTCGACCATCGACGACTACGCCGAAGCGATCGAATACACCATGAATATTGTCGGCGAAGACTCGATTGGTATCGGCACCGATTTCACCCAGGGCCACGGCCAGGATTTCTTTGAAATGCTGACCCATGACAAGGGCTACGCCCGCCGCCTGACCAGCTTCGGCAAGATCATCAACCCGCTGGGCATCCGCACCGTGGGCGAGTTCCCCAACCTCACCGAAACCCTGCTCAAGCGCGGCCATAACGAGCGCGTGGTGCGCAAGATCATGGGCGAGAACTGGGTCAACGTGCTCAAGGACGTCTGGGGCGAATAACGCCAAGGCATCGTTTGCGTAGCAGCTGCCGAAGGCTGCGTCCGGCTGCGAAGCAGTCGCAAACCCATATTGCACATTTTGCCTGTGAAGGCGCGGTGACCGGTTTTACGACCGCTTCGCGCTCGAACGCAGCCTTCGGCAGCTGCTACGGGACTTGATCATCTTCTGGAGTTGTACTCATGGCTAAAATCGCCCCGCAATTGCCTATCGAAGTCGACAGCGAAACCGGCGTCTGGACCTCCGACGCCCTGCCGATGCTCTATGTGCCGCGCCACTTTTTCGTCAATAACCACATGGGCATCGAAGAAGTCCTGGGCGCCGACGCCTACGCCGACATTCTCTACAAGGCCGGCTACAAATCCGCCTGGCACTGGTGCGAAAAAGAAGCTGAATGCCACGGCATCGAAGGCGTCGCGGTGTTCGAGCACTACATGAAACGCCTGTCGCAGCGTGGCTGGGGCCTGTTCACCATTCAGGACATCGATCTCGACAAAGGCACCGCCACCATCAAGCTCGAACACTCCTGTTTCGTCTATGTGTACGGCAAGGTCGGGCGCAAGGTTGACTACATGTTCACGGGCTGGTTTGCCGGGGCAATGGATCAGATCCTGCACGCCCGTGGCAGCAACATCCGCACCGTGGCAGAACAGGTTTATAGCGGATCGGAAGAAGGCCACGACCACGGCCTGTTTATCGTCAAGCCGTTGTAAGTCGAGGATCGGGATATGGCGTTCGAAGCAATGTTTGAGCCGATTCAAATCGGCAAACTGACCATCCGCAACCGTGTGCTCAGCACCGCCCATGCCGAGGTGTATGCCACTGATGGCGGCATGACCACTGAGCGTTATGTGCAGTACTACGAAGAAAAAGCCAAGGGCGGTATCGGCCTGGCGATTTGCGGCGGCTCGTCGGTGGTGGCCATCGACAGCCCGCAAGAGTGGTGGAGTTCGGTCAACCTGAGCACCGACCGCATTATCCCGCACTTCCAGAACCTGGCTGACGCCATGCACAAGCATGGCGCCAAGATCATGATCCAGATTACCCATATGGGCCGCCGCTCGCGCTGGGACGGTTTCAACTGGCCGACCCTGATGTCGCCCTCCGGCGTGCGTGAACCGGTGCACCGCGCCACCTGCAAAACCATCGAGCCCGAGGAGATCTGGCGGGTGATCGGCAACTACGCCAGCGCCGCCGGGCGCGCCAAAAAAGGCGGGCTGGATGGCGTGGAGCTGTCAGCGGTACACCAGCACATGATCGACCAGTTCTGGAGCCCGCGCGTCAATAAACGCACCGATGAATGGGGCGGCAGTTTTGAGAACCGCATGCGTTTTGGCCTTGAAGTGCTCAAGGCCGTGCGCGCCGAAGTGGGCCCGGATTTCTGCGTGGGCATCCGCCTGTGCGGCGATGAATTTCACCCCGATGGCCTGAGCCACGAGGACATGAAGCAAATCGCCAAGTACTACGACGACACCGGCATGCTCGATTTTATCGGCGTGGTCGGCTCGGGGTGCGATACCCACAACACCTTGGCCAACGTGATCCCGAACATGAGCTTCCCGCCGGAGCCGTTCCTGCATTTGGCCGCTGGCATCAAGGAAGTGGTCAAGGCCCCGGTGCTGCACGCGCAGAACATCAAGGACCCGAACCAGGCCACGCGGATTCTGGAAGGGGGCTACGTCGATATGGTGGGCATGACCCGCGCCCATATCGCCGACCCGCACCTGATCGCCAAGATCAAGATGGGCCAGGTTGACCAGATCAAGCAGTGCGTGGGCGCCAACTACTGCATCGACCGCCAGTACCAGGGGCTGGACGTGCTGTGTATTCAGAACGCCGCGACCTCCCGTGAGTACATGGGCGTGCCGCACATTATCGAGAAATCCACCGGGGCCAGGCGCAAGGTGGTGATCGTCGGCGCGGGGCCTGCGGGGATGGAAGCGGCGCGTGTGGCCGCCGAGCGCGGCCATGACGTGACCCTGTTCGAGAAAAAGGACGCCATCGGCGGGCAGATCACTACCGCCTCCAAAGCGCCGCAGCGTGATCAGATGGCTGGCATCACCCGCTGGTTTCAACTGGAACTGGCGCGCCTGAACGTTGACCTGCGCCTGGGCACCGCGGCCGATGCGGCGACGATCATGGACTTGCGCCCGGACATCGTGGTGCTGGCGGTGGGCGGGCACCCGTTTGTGGAGCAGAACGAACACTGGGGTGCGGCCGAAGGGCTGGTGGTCAGCAGTTGGGATGTGCTCGACGGCAAGGTGGAGCCGGGCAAAAACGTGCTGGTGTACGACACCATTTGCGAATTTACCGGCATGTCGGTGGCCGACTATATGGCGGACAAAGGTGCGCAGGTCGAAATCGTCACCGATGACACCAAGCCCGGTGTGGCCATTGGCGGCACGTCATTCCCCACCTACTACCGCAGCCTGTACCCCAAGGAAGTGATCATGACCGGCGACATGATGCTGGAGAAGGTCTACCGCGAAGGCGACAAGGTGATTGCGGTACTGGAGAACGAATACACCGGCGCCCGGGAAGAGCGGGTGGTCGATCAGGTGGTGATTGAAAACGGCGTGCGTCCTGACGAAGAGCTGTATTACGGGCTCAAGCCGGATTCGCGCAACAAGGGCCAGATCGACGTCGAAGCCCTGTTTGCGATCAAGCCGCAGCCTTGTTTGAGCGAAGCCGGGGATGGCTACTTGCTGTTTCGTATCGGCGACTGCGTGGCCCAGCGCAATGTGCATGCAGCGATCTATGACGCGCTGCGGTTGTGCAAGGATTTTTGACCCGACACCGAACCAATGTGGGAGCGGGCTTGCTCGCGATAAACGATTACGCGGTGCTGTTGATGCACCGCGTCGCCTGAATCGCGAGCAAGCCCGCTCCCACATCAGACCTGCCTGGTCTTTGGGAGCTTCACCATGCTCAATATCGTTCTTCCCATCCTGCTGTTCGCCGCCCTCGCCCTGACGATAGTGGGCGCCGTGCGTCGTATGAACATGTGGCGCCGTGGCCGCCCGGCCAGGGTCGATCTGCTTGGAGGCCTGCTGGCCATGCCTAGGCGCTACATGGTCGACCTGCACCATGTGGTTGCCCGCGACAAATACATGGCCAACACCCACGTCGCTACGGCTGGCGGCTTTGTGCTGGCGGCCGTGCTGGCGATTCTGGTGCATGGCCTGGGGTTGAATAACCGCATCCTCGGCTATGTCTTGCTGTTGGCCACGGCGCTGATGTTTGTGGGCGCGCTGTTTGTGTTCAAGCGTCGCCTCAACCCGCCGTCGCGGCTGTCCAAAGGCCCGTGGATGCGCCTGCCGAAAAGCCTGCTGGTATTTTCAGCGAGTTTTTTTGTCCTCACCCTGCCGGTGGCCGGTGTGTTGCCCGAAGGCTTTGGCGGCTGGGCGCTGGCGGCGGTGCTGGCGCTTGGTGTGCTGTGGGGCGTGTCCGAGCTGTTCTTTGGCATGACCTGGGGCGGGCCGATGAAGCATGCCTTCGCCGGTGCCCTGCACCTGGCCTGGCACCGTCGCCCCGAACGCTTTGGCGGTGGCCGCTCCACGGGCCTCAAGCCGCTGGACCTGAGCGACCGCACCGCACCTTTGGGGGTGGAAAAACCCAAGGACTTCACCTGGAACCAACTGTTGGGCTTTGATGCCTGCGTGCAATGCGGTAAATGCGAAGCCGCGTGCCCGGCCTTCGCCGCCGGCCAGCCGCTCAACCCGAAAAAGCTGATTCAGGACATGGTGGTCGGGCTGGCGGGTGGCACCGATGCCCATTTTGCGGGTAGCCCGTACCCTGGCAAACCGATTGGTGAACATGGCGGTAACCCGCACCAGCCGATCGTCAACGGCCTGGTCGATGCCGACACGCTGTGGTCCTGCACCACTTGCCGTGCCTGCGTTGAAGAGTGCCCGATGATGATCGAGCATGTGGACGCCATCGTCGATATGCGCCGCTTTCTGACCCTGGAAAAAGGCGCGACGCCGAACAACGGTGCCCAGGTGCTGGATAACCTGATCGCCACCGATAACCCCGGCGGTTTTGCCCCCGGCGGGCGGATGAACTGGGCAGCCGACCTGAGCCTTGACCTGATGCGCGACAAGCCCGCCGCAGACGTGCTGTTCTGGGTCGGTGACGGTGCCTTCGACATGCGTAACCAGCGTACCCTGCGTGCTTTCGTCAAAGTGCTCAAGGCCGCGCGGGTCAACTTTGCTGTGCTGGGGCTGGAGGAGCGCGACAGTGGCGACGTGGCCCGGCGCCTGGGCGATGAAGCGACCTTTCAGGCGCTGGCCAAACGCAATATCCAGACCCTGGCGCAGTACCGCTTCCAGCGCATCGTCACCTGTGACCCGCACAGTTTCCATGTGCTGAAAAACGAATACGGCGCCTTTGGCGGCGAGTACCTTGTGCAACATCACAGCACTTACATGGCCGAGCTGATCAGTGCCGGCCTGCTCAATCTCGCTGCGGATGCGGGAGGCAGCGTGACCTATCACGACCCCTGCTACCTGGGCCGCTACAACGGCGAATACGAGGCGCCGCGTGCGGTGTTGCGTGCGCTGGGCATTGAGGTCAAGGAGATGCAGCGCTCGGGCTTTCGCTCCCGTTGCTGCGGTGGCGGTGGCGGCGCGCCGATTACCGACATCCCCGGCAAACAGCGGATCCCCGACATGCGTATGGAAGACATCCGCGAGACGGGCGCCGAACGCGTAGCGGTGGGTTGCCCGCAATGCACGGCGATGCTCGAAGGGGTGGTCGAGCCCCGTCCACAAATCAAGGACATCGCCGAACTGGTGGCCGATGCGCTGATAGAAGACTCAGCTGCGGCCAAACCGGTGCGGCGCCCTGAAGCTGAGGTGATCGCATGAGTGACATTATTCGCCGCGACCCGCGTGCCGAGTGGATCGCCCGCAACCGTCTGCATCCGTTGCACGCGGCCATGCAACCCGCGCAGCAGAGCTGGATGGGACCCAATGGCGTAGTGCGCAAAAACGTCCACGGTGTGGGCTTTATTGGCCCCAATGGCATCAAGCGCATAGACCGCAGCGGTGCGCAGCAGGGCGGGGCGAGCAAGCGTCCGGCCCAGGCCGAGGTGCAATTGCCACTGCATCAGATCACGGCTGCAGCTTTTTATATCGCCGTGGTGCCGGACATGGTCGGCGGCCGCCTGAGCAGTCACGACCGCGATCTGCTCGGGCTGGCCCGACAATTGGCGGGCAGCGATGGCGCCGTATTGGCCGTGGTGTTTGGCGAGTGCAAGGAAACGGCCTTTGCCACGGCCGGGGTGGATCGGCTGTTGCTGCTCGACAGCCAGGGTTATGCACCGGAGCAACGGGTGCTGGGTTTGCGCGCTGTGGATAACCAGTTTGCGCCGCGCCACTGGCTGTTGCCTGACAGCCGCACGGGGGGCGGTGAACTGGGCCGACGCTTTGCCGCCAGCCTGGGCGAGCGCCCGGCTACGCGGGTGTGGCAGGTCAAGGACGGCGCCTGTATCGGCCGTGCCGGGGCTGGCCTGCAGGATCTGGCGCAGCCGTTGCGCCGGTTGATTCTGGCGACGGCCGAATGCGCCGAACCGGTCAGTGAAACCCGTCATGAAGCCTTGGTGGTGCAGTTATCCACAGCCGTAGTGCCGTGCCTGGCGCGGATCGAGGATTTGGGCGCGGTGGAGGTCGACCCGGCCGCGGTGCCTATGGCCGAGGCCGAATTTATCCTCAGCGGCGGCAACGGGGTTAAAGACTGGGCGCTTTTCCACAGGGCGGCGGCGGCACTGGGCGCCACCGAAGGTGCGTCGCGGGTGGCGGTGGATGACGGCTTTATGGGGCGTGACCGGCAGGTGGGTGCCAGTGGCACCTGGGTCACGGCGCGGGTCTATGTGGCGGTCGGCATCAGCGGTGCGATCCAGCACCTGCAAGGGATTGGCGCGTGTGACAAGGTGGTGGCGATTAACCAGGATGCGGGTTGCGACATGATCAAACGCGCTGATTTGTCGGTCATCGGTGACGGAGCGGCGGTGCTTGAAGCGCTGATCGTGGCTGTGGATAACTGGCGCAACGCAAACTCTGTGGGAGCGGGCTCGCCCGAGATTCAGGCGACCCGGTCTGCCTGATCCACCGCAGTGATCCCATCGCGAGCAAGCCCGCTCCCACAGGATTGAGTTCAGTCTGGAGATTTATAGATGACCATCGCCACCGTTGCACTGGTTTCAATCGGCGCCCATCCCGCTTCAGGCCGCACCCGTCGCGCCGAGCAGGACGCGCGTGCCGTCGAGCTGGGCCTGGAGCTGGTTGGGGATAATCTGCATGTGCTGCATGCGGGCAACCCCCATGAGCCGGCCTTGCGCGCCTATCTGGGCATGGGCCTGGACGAACTGCATGTGCTGGAACAAGCGGACGGCGCCGATGCCGTGCCGGTGTTGCGCGATTACATCCGCGAGGCCGGTGTGCAACTGGTGCTCACCGGCAGCCAGGCCGAAACCGGCGAAGGCTCGGGCATGCTCCCGTACCTGCTGGCCGAGGAGCTGGGCTGGCCACTGCTGGTGGGCGTGGCGCAGATCGAATCTGTCCACAACGGCGTGGCGCAGGTGCTGCAAGCCTTGCCCCGGGGCCAGCGACGCCGGCTGCAGGTGCGGCTGCCGTTTCTGGTCACTGTGGATAACGCTGCTCCCAAGGCGCGGCAAAGCGCCTACGGCCCTGCCACGCGGGGTTTGGTCAACGCCGAAGTGGTTGAAATCGTCGCCGATGAGTTATCCACAACGGGGAGCCTGCAACCTGCGCGACCACGGCCCAAGCGCTTGAAGGTGATCAAGGCCAAGAGTGGCGCCGACCGTATGAAAGCCGCTACGGCCAAGTCCGCTGGCGGTTCCGGGCAAGTGCTCAAGGGCATCGGTGCCGAAGAGGGTGCCCAGGCCATTTTGAAGCTGTTGATTGAAGAAGGTGTGGTGCGCTGATACTTGCCCACAAAGTCTGTTAGCGCTTATGTGGATAAGTTGTTTGCTATCGTCCGTAAGCCATATAAACCGGGCGCTGCAAGGTTCTGATCAAAAAACGATCAATCTGCTGTTTTATCCACTGGCCAGCCTTTAAACCCCTGAATAATCGGTTGCTTGCGCGGTTTTCCACAGTCTGGGCGGCCAGTGCATAAGTTGCGCACAATCTCTGTTGGTGGATATGTGGATAAGGTGTTCGCGGCTGGCTACAGACCTTTAGAATCGTGGCTTGCAGGGTGTTGTACAAAAAACGCTCAATCGTGATTATCCGCACGACTTGTCCACTTCCCCACAATTGCTGTGGGTGTGCCTGTGGACAAGTTGTTAGCGGAGGGCTGTGGCCCTTGCCGTGCGTGGCGTGTAGAGGTTTGATCGAAAAGTGATCAGTGCTGGCTATGTCCGATTATAAACAACTTGGCCCAGCGCATTTATGAGCGTCATGGGTTCGAGATCGTCCAAACCTGTCAGATAAGCCCCTCAATGTGGGAGCGGGCTTGCCCGCCCCCACAGGTTGATGTGTATTTATTGGGCAACTACACCCTTGAGGTACGCCGCCGGCGCCGCCCCCAGGTTGTTCAGCAGCCGCTCGCTGTACCAGTCGACAAAGTTGACCACACCAAACTCGTAGGTTTGCGAGTACGGCCCTGGTTGGTAGGCGATCGAGTTGATACCGCGCTGGTTTTCTTCTGCCAGCCGGCGGTCCTGGTCGTTGGTGGCGTCCCAGACCTTGCGCATGCGTTCCACGTCGTAGTCCACGCCTTCGACCGCGTCCTTGTGGACCAGCCATTTGGTGGTGACCACAGTTTCCTGCGCGCTGATCGGCCACACCGTGAACACGATGATATGGTCGCCCATGCAGTGGTTCCAGGAGTGGGGCAGATGCAGGATACGCATCGAGCCCAGGTCCGGGTTTTTGATGCGCCCCATCAGCTTTGCGCAGCCTTGTTTGCCATCCAGGGTCATCGACACGGTGCCCTTGAGCAGTGGCATGCGCACGATGCGGTTGCGCAGGCCGAAGCTGGCATGGGCGTAGGGGATTTTTTCGGCGTCCCAGGCGGCGGCCGAAGCCGCGACGTGATCCTTGAATGCCTGGTCGGCGCGCGGGTCGGTGACGTCGTCCCATTCCAGCAGGGTCTTGAGCAACTCGGGGTGCGACGCATTGCAGTGGTAGCACTCGCGGTTGTTTTCCAGCACCAGCTTCCAGTTGGCCTTTTCCACCAGGGTGGTCTGGATCGCCACCTTGGTGTTTTCCATGTCATAGGGTTCCATGTAGTGGTTCAGGGTGGCCAGGAACTCATCGATGGCAGGCGGGTTCTCGGCCAGGCTGATAAAGATGTAGCCGCCCGCCGTTTTGACGTTCACCGGCTTGAGGCCGTATTGCTTCATGTCGAAATCGGCGCCCATCTCGGTGCCGGCAAACAGCAGGCGCCCGTCCAGCTCGTAGGTCCACTGGTGGTAATGGCACACCAGTTTGGCGACCTTGCCCTTTTCGCTGGTACACAGCCGCGAGCCGCGATGGCGGCACACGTTATGAAAGGCATGCACCTGGCCTTCGGCGCCGCGGATCACGATGATCGGGTTGTTGCCCACCTGCAGGGTCAGGAAGTTGCCCTTGGCCGGAATCTCGCAGGTCATGCCTGCAATCAGCCACTCCTTCTGGAAGATCTCCTGCATGTCGATCTGAAACAGACGCTCGTCGTTATAGAACGGCTGCGGCAGCGAATAGGTGCGCTCGCGGTTCTGCAGCATCTCGGCGGTGGCCTTGCGTGCGGGTTCCAGTGGATCGCCCAGGCTCAGGTTTGCGGTGACGTCCATCGTTGTAGTCCTCATGGCCATCGGATGTGGCCTAAAAATGGCTGATCAGGGGTGCGACGCAAGGCAAAGCAATACATGCAATGAGTGGCGCTGAGTGTGCGTTCGAAGTGCGTCGGGGCCATATCTGCGGGCGACATGGCCCAATCTGTTCCCGACGCGCAAGCGCCCACTCTCAGGGGCTGGTCGCGATAAGTATGTGGATGTCGCGAATGGATAAATGGCCGCCTCAGGGCATGCGCAGAATCGCCAGCAAGAGGCCGGCTGTCGGCCGTGGAGAAGCGCATGTCCAACAGCTTTCTGAACCCGGTAACCACCCAGACCTGGGCCAATGGCCGACACATCGTGCGATGCGTCAAAGTGATTCAGGAAACCTGGGATGTGCGCACCTT
>Ga0256410_1001104_pt1 | contig 21487 bp, 23 predicted proteins | sample PhyWR1_FD_185983 | JGI IMG/M metagenome (GOLD analysis project Ga0256410, IMG submission 185983) | Leaf surface microbial communities from wheat plants in UC Gill Tract Community Farm, Albany, California, United States - DLSL W.R1 | ecosystem: Host-associated > Plants > Phyllosphere >... | reverse complement strand
CGGGAACCATGCGGCTCTCCACTTCGTTATTTCAGAAAATACAAAAGCCGCTGCAAGGCAGCGGCCAGAGTTCGGAACAGCACAAATGTGCCGCAAACCTTGCCAGAGCAAGGCTGCCCGAGGCCCTAGAGCCTCAAGCATAGACGCCTTAGCGAATGGTCAGGGCTTCCAGTTTGCCGCTGTTACCAAACACGTAAATCATGTCACCGACCACCAGCGGACGTGCCCGAAGGCCATCACTGTCAACACGGGTACGGCCCACGAAACGACCATCGACCTGGCTGAGCAGGTGCAGATAGCCTTCCATGTCACCGACTGCCACATAGCTGGAGAAGACCTCTGGAGCCGACAATTGGCGGCGTGCCAGAGCATCATTGCTCCACAGCGAGGTGGTCGAACGCTCGTCAACGCCTTCTACAGTGCCCGACGCCAGGCTGACGTAGACGCTGCCGAAACCTTGGGCGACACCTGCATAGCTGGAAGCATCACGCTGCCAGAGCACGCGACCCGATTCCATGTCCAGTGCCGCCATGCGGCCCTGGTAGCTGGCGACGTACAGTGTACCGCCAGACAACAGCAGGCCACCGTCGATATCGACAATGCGTTCAAGCTCGGAGCGACCCTGCGGGATGGCAACACGTTGCTCCCACACAGGCACGCCGTTGCGGGTATCTAGGGCGACCACTTTACCGGTCGACAAACCGCCGATGGCCAGGTGATTGGTCACCAGTGGCGCCCCCGTACCACGCAGGGTCAGCACGCCCGGCGTGCTGTCATACGTCCAGCGCTGATTGCCGGTGTCAGCATCCAGACCGATCAGACGATCGTCCTGAGTCTGTACCACCACCACATCACCGTTGGTCGCAGGAGGTGCAAGCACTTCGCTGTTAACGCGAGAGCGCCATTTTTCTTCGCCTGTGCTGGAATCCAGGGCAATCACGTCACCTTGCAAGGTGCCAAGCATGACCAGGCCATAGCCCAGGCCAACTGCGCCGGAAACAGGCAGATCGAGGTCTTTTTTCCACTCAACGTCGCCGTTCATGCGGTCCAGAGACATCACCACGCCCGTTACGTCAGCAGCGTAGATATTATTGCCTTCAACAGCCGGAACCAGCATGTTGTAGGTTTTGCCCTGACCGTCACCGATCGAGCGGCTCCACTGCTTTTGCAGCACGACTTCTTCTTTGAAGTCGGTCAGCTCCGCCGGTGGCAATTCTTTTTTGCTGTTGCTGCTGCAACCCGCGGCCAAAACGACCAGAGCCAGCAATGCTGCATGTTTCCATCGCATCACGTCACGCATCCCCTTTGGCCAGGTCATCGAGCTTGATTTGCAAGCCGCCTACTGCTGCTTCATCCGACAATCCGGCCTTGGCCTTCTCGTAGGCTGCACGCGCATCGTCAGTACGGCCCTGCTGCACCAGCAGGTCGCCCTTGAGTTCTTCACGGCTGGCCAGGAATGCCTTGTCCGAGTCGCCTTCCAGCAGCTTCAGGGCATCGTCAACCTTGCCCTGTGCGGCCAGTACCTGAGCCAGACGCTGACGCGCCACTTCGCCCAGAGTGGCATTGGCCGGCTTGTCGACAATGACTTTCAGCTCGGTAGCCGCGTCATCAAGCTTGCCGTTGTCCACCGCCACCTTGGCCACAAACAGGCCGCCAAATTGCGAATAGGCAGTGCCTGCGTATTCACTTTTCAGCTTGTTGGCCAGATCCGCCACGCGGGCCACATCCGGCTTGCCGTCAGGGGTGAGCGTGGTTTCAAGCAATTGTTGGTAGAGAACCGACGCACCTTGCGACTGATTCGCCTGATATTTGTGCCAGAGCTGCCAGCCGGACACCACTACCAGCGCAAGCAAGCCGCCAGTCAGCAGGGGTTTGCCGTTGCGCTGCCACCAGTCTTTCAACTCGCCCAGCTGATCATCTTCGTTACTCGACACCCCAACACTCCTTATTCGCTAAATCGGCTGTTTTGCAGCTTCAACCCTGCACGATGCAGGTGGCCAAGTGCTCGGCTAGAGCATCCCAGGCAATCGTTTGTTGTTCGCCCTGGCCACGCAGGGGTTTTACACCTACCACTTGCTGGGCCAATTCGTCGTCACCCAGGATCAGCGCAAACAGTGCACCGCTCTTGTCAGCCTTTTTGAACTGGCTTTTGAAGCTGCCCGCACCGGCATTGATCTGCAGGCGCAGGTTTGGCAGTTGATCACGAACGCGTTCGCTCAAAGCCAGGGCTGCCAGTTCGGCGGCTTCGCCGAAAGCACACAGGTAAACATCGACCTGACGTGCGATTTCTTCGGGGATCTGCTCAAGGGTTTCGAGCAGCAGGATCAGGCGCTCGATGCCCATGGCAAAACCGACACCGGCAGTAGGCTTGCCGCCCATCTGCTCGACCAGGCCATCATAACGACCGCCCGCACACACGGTGCCCTGGGCGCCCAGTTTGTCGGTTACCCATTCAAATACGGTCTTGCTGTAATAATCCAGGCCACGAACCAGCTTCGGGTTTATCGTGTACGGGATGCCGGCGGCATCGAGGCGAGCCTTGAGGCCCTCGAAATGCACGCGGGACTCTTCGTCCAGGTAGTCCACCAGTTTCGGTGCATCCACCAGAACCGCCTGGGTATCGGCGTTCTTGGTGTCGAGCACACGCAACGGGTTGGACTTGAGGCGACGCTGGCTGTCTTCGTCAAGTTCGCTCAGACGCGAGGACAAATACTCGACCAGGGCCGCACGATAGCGCGCACGGGCTTCGCTGGTGCCCAGGCTGTTGAGTTCGAGCTTGACCGCATCGCGGATACCCAGCTCGCCCCACAGGCGCCAGGTCAGCACGATCAGTTCGGCATCGATGTCCGGACCATCGAGGTTGAACACCTCGACGCCAATCTGGTGGAACTGGCGATAACGGCCTTTTTGCGGGCGCTCGTGACGGAACATCGGGCCGATGTACCAGAGTTTTTGCACCTGGCCACCACCGGTGATGCCGTGCTCAAGCACCGCACGCACGCACGCCGCAGTTCCCTCAGGACGCAGCGTCAGCGAATCGCCGTTGCGGTCCTCGAAGGTGTACATCTCTTTTTCGACGATATCGGTCACTTCACCGATCGAGCGTTTGAACAGCTCGGTGAATTCGACGATTGGCATGCGGATCTGCTTGTAACCGTAGTTATCCAGCAAACGCGAAACCTTGCTTTCAAAGTAGCGCCACAGAGGCGTCTGCTCCGGCAGGATGTCGTTCATGCCACGAATGGCTTGCAAAGACTTGCTCACAATAAATCCTTTATTCGTCTGGTTAGCCGCGCGCGATAACGGCTGCGTCAGCTTCGACCTTTTCGGCCGCCTTCTGCCGGATCAGTCTCTCGAGCTCATCCACCAGATTGTCATTCGTCAGTTTCTGCGACGGCTTGCCGTCGATGTAAATCAGGTTGGGTGTACCACCGGTGAGCCCCACATGGGCTTCCTTGGCTTCGCCAGGGCCATTGACCACACAACCGATCACGGCAACATCCAGCGGCACCAGCAGGTCTTCGAGGCGAACTTCAAGTTCGTTCATGGTTTTCACCACGTCGAAGTTCTGCCGCGAGCAGCTCGGGCACGCGATAAAGTTGATGCCGCGCGAGCGCAGGTGCAAGGACTTGAGGATGTCGTAACCGACTTTTACTTCCTCAACCGGGTCTGCTGCCAGGGAGATGCGGATGGTATCGCCAATTCCTTCGGCGAGCAGCATACCTAGGCCCACGGCAGATTTCACTGTGCCTGAACGCAAACCACCGGCTTCGGTAATGCCCAGATGCAGCGGCTGGACGATTTCCTTGGCCAGCAGACGGTAGGCTTCAACCGCCATAAACACGTCGGAGGCCTTTACGCTGACCTTGAAGTCCTTGAAATTCAGGCGTTCAAGGTGCTCAACGTGGCGCAGTGCCGATTCGACCAGGGCGGCAGGCGTCGGTTCGCCGTATTTTTTTTGCAGGTCTTTTTCCAGGGAACCGGCGTTGACGCCGATTCGGATCGGAATACCGCGATCGCGGGCTGCATCAACCACCGCCCGCACACGGTCTTCGCGACCGATGTTGCCCGGGTTGATGCGCAGGCAGTCCACACCCAACTCTGCAACGCGCAGGGCGATGCGGTAATCGAAGTGAATGTCGGCGACCAATGGCACCTTGACCAGTTGCTTGATCCGGCCAAAAGCCTCGGCTGCGTCCATATCCGGCACGGAAACCCGCACGATATCGACACCCGCGGCTTCCAGGCGGTTGATTTGCGCAACGGTTGCAGCGACGTCATTGGTGTCACTGTTGGTCATGCTCTGCACAGCAATAGGGGCATCGCCACCTACAGGTACATTACCGACCCAGATTTTGCGCGATTCGCGACGTTTGATTGGTGATTCGCCGTGCATGACTTATTGACCCAACTTCAGACGAGCAGTCTCGCCACTGGTGAAAGGAGCGACATCCACAGGCTGGCCGTTATAGCTGACCTGGGCACCGCGGGCATAGCCCAGGCGCAAGCTCAGGGGTGGCTTGCCGCTCACTTCTAGATTTTCGCCCTTGCGCTTCAAGCCACCAAACAGCACTTTGCCCGTGCCGTCGGTCACTTGAGTCCAGCAATCAGCGGTGTATTGCACGCTCACTTTGCCAGCACCGGCAACCGGGGCAGCAGTGCCGGGCGCAGGCGCGGTGGACGTTACAGGTGCCACTACTGGCGCAACTGGCGCAACAGCAGCAGGTACTGGCTGTACCGGAACGGCAACGGGTGCCTGGGGCTCGGCAGCGGGAGCACCCGGCAGTGCCAGTGCCGTGGTCGCGCCCTGCTCCGGCGCCGATTCGGCCGCCAGAGGTGTTTCGCCTTCGGCCTTGGCCTCGGCTACTGCCTGATCTTCAGGTTCGTCCAGCGGGTGGATGCGGGTTGTGCCGTCAGCCCCTTCGACTTCGACGTGTTCCGGAGCAAGACCAATCAGGTCTTTGGCGCGCATGGACGTCTGGTCTTGCCACCAGATAAAACCGCCTCCGACCACGGCAATCAACAGCAACAGGCTGACGATACGCAAAATGGTATGCGACACGCGCACCGGCTCTTCTATGCGACCCAGGCTGTGCACGTTGCTGCCGTTGGCATCAGTGCCGGTGTACAGGTCAAATTCACGCACAAGGGCGGCCTGGTCCATACCCAGCAATTTGGCATAGGCCCGGATATAGCCCCGGGCAAAGGTATGCCCAGGCAGTTTGTCGAACGCGCCCGTTTCAAGGTTGCTCAGGGAGCTGGCCGTGAGGTTGAGTTTCAAGGCGACTTCAGCCAGCGTCCAGCCATTGTTTTCACGGGCCTGACGCAGAGTCTCACCGGGATTGACACGAGTCGCTGCTAGAACTTCGGGTTGCGCCGCTTTCATCATTGCTCCGACAGGTATTGCTGATATTCCGGCGTGCCGGGATAGAGTCGTTTTAGTTGCTGGCCATGGTTGGCAGTTGGGGTGCGGTCATCGAAAACACTCGCCAGTCGCGCACCGAGCAATAGACTACGTGCATTTTGCCCGCTAAGCAGGCTAAAACGATCGTAAAAGTCACGCGCCGTTACATATTGTTTGTCCTGATAAGCCATCTCGGCCATTTCAAGCAACGCACGGGGTTGTCGAGGGTTCAGGCGCAGTGCTTTTTCAAGCTGCTGGCGCCCCGCTTCAGGTTGCCCCAACTCAAGTGACGTTATACCCAGATTTTCGTAGATGCGGGAGCGTTCCGGATAAAGGTTGTCTGCTGCCGCCTTTTGAAACTGCACGCTGGCCTCCTGATAGCGCTGACGCTCAAACAGGAAACTGCCGTAATTATTGAGGATCCGGGCATCAGCAGGCCGACCGTTCAACGCGGTACGGAATGCCTGCTCGGCCAGGGCAAACTCCATTTCGGCCTGAAACACCAAGGCCAGTGCGGCGTTGGTGTCCGGGTCGGTCTTGTCGAGTTCAAGGGCCTTGCGCAAAGGGACTTTGGCCTGTTCGGTCATCCCTTGCTGCAAATAGCCCAGACCCAGCTGAACATAAGCCTGACGCGCCTCGTTACGCCCTTTGTCGCCAGCCATCGGGCTTGAATCGCCCGATGACACGCAGCCAGCCAAAAAGCTGACCAAAACGACCGGGAGCGCAGCGCGCAGGATCATGGATGTCCTCTCTCAGGGCGCAGAGGCAGCGTTTTGCGCTGTATCGGCGTCAGCACTGAGCTCACGCGCCGCGATCAGGCGCGAACTGCGGCGGGTACGGTCATTGACCTGACCTACCAGCTGCCCGCACGCCGCATCGATGTCTTCACCACGGGTGGTGCGTACGGTCACGTTGTAGCCAGCCTGCTGCAACAGCTCCTGGAAACGGCGAATGGCATTGTTGCTCGGGCGCTCATAGCCAGAATGCGGGAACGGATTGAACGGGATCAGGTTGATCTTGCACGGTGTGTCTTTAAGCAGCTCGATCATTTCTCGGGCGTGATCGACATGGTCGTTCACATCCTTGAGCAAGGTGTACTCAACGGTCAGCACGCGCTTTTCGCCCAGGGTCGCCATATAGCGACGGCAGGAATCAAGCAGCATGGCCAGCGGGTACTTCTTGTTGATCGGCACCAATTGACTACGCAGTTCGTCGTTAGGTGCGTGCAGCGACAATGCCAGCGAAACGTCAATGTGCTTGGCCAGCTCATCGATCATCGGCACCACGCCGGAGGTAGACAGGGTGACACGGCGCTTGGAGATGCCGTAGCCCAGGTCATCCATCATCAGGTGCATGGCAGAAATGACATTGTCGAAGTTCAGCAGCGGTTCGCCCATGCCCATCATCACCACGTTGGTGATGGCGCGGTCGATGGTTGCCGGAACGCTGCCAAAGGATTTGTTGGCAATCCACACCTGGCCGATCACTTCGGCGGCGGTGAGGTTGCTGTTGAAGCCTTGCTTGCCGGTGGAGCAGAAACTGCAGTCCAGGGCACAGCCAGCCTGGGACGAAACGCACAGGGTGCCACGTTTGCCCGAGGGAATATAAACGGTCTCGACGCAGCTGCCGGACTCTACGCGTACCACCCACTTACGGGTGCCATCGCTGGAGATGTCCTCGCTGACGACTTCGGGTCCACGAACCTCAGCAATGGCCTTGAGCTTGTCGCGCAAAGCCTTGCTGACGTTAGTCATGGCGTCGAAATCATCGACGCCAAAGTGGTGAATCCACTTCATGACCTGACCGGCACGGAAACGCTTCTCCCCGATTGAGTCGAAGAATTTCTCCATTTCCGGTTGAGTCAAACCCAACAGGTTGGTTTTGCCAGTCGTTGCAATCATGTCTTCACCCTCACTCACAAGCCAATACTTAGCGAGTGGTTACTTCAGTAGCTGCGAAAAAGTACGAGATTTCACGAGCAGCAGCGGCTTCAGAGTCGGAACCGTGAACAGCGTTTGCGTCGATGGATTCAGCGAAATCAGCACGGATAGTGCCGGCAGCTGCTTCTTTAGGGTTGGTAGCGCCCATCAGCTCGCGGTTCAGAGCGATAGCGTTTTCGCCTTCCAGAACCTGAACAACAACAGGACCGGAGATCATGAAAGCAACCAGGTCGCCGAAGAAGCCGCGCTCGCTGTGCTCAGCGTAGAAGCCTTCAGCTTCAGCTTTGGACAGTTGCTTCAGTTTGGAAGCTACAACCTTCAGGCCAGCGTCTTCGAAACGGGTAACGATCTTGCCGATAACGTTTTTAGCAACGGCGTCAGGCTTGATGATGGAGAAAGTACGTTGAACAGCCATGGTGTAACTCCAGAAACAGTGATTTAAGCGAAAAATTAAACCCGCGAATTATACGCGGGTTCTTGGGTATTGCATAATTACGTGCGTTGCAAGCTTAGTCGGCTTCTTCGATCCACAAACCCTGAATGGCTTCGAGCACCTTCTCTCCGCCGCGATCAGGGATATCGTCGAACTCCGGCAGCGCCATGACCAGATTGCGCAGCGTGACGAAATTCACCGAGAGCGGATCGACATCCGGGTGAGCTTCAGCCAGCTGGATCGCGATTTCCTGTACATCAACCCATTTAAGGCTCATGCCAATTCCTTATCAGTGCGGCGCTTCGGCAGCATGGTTGAGCGAGTATTTCGGAATCTCGACGGTGATGTCTTCAGTACCAACGCGGGCCTGACAGCTCAGGCGCGAAGTCGCTTCCAGACCCCATGCTCTATCAAGATAGTCCTCTTCCAGCTCGTCAGCTTCGTTCAACGAGTCGAAACCCTCGCGAATCACGCAATGACAAGTGGTGCAGGCACAAACACCACCGCAGGCACTTTCGATTTCAATGTGGTTGTCGTGGGCCACTTCGAGAATGGTCTTGCCGGTCTCAGCCTCTACAACCATACCGTCCGGGCAGTGCTCGGCGTGTGGCAGAAAAATGATCTGCGGCATCAGTTATTCCTCGATTTCATTCAGGTTGCGACCCGACAAAGCGGCCTTGACGGTCAAGTCCATGCGACGGGCTGCAAAGGCATCGGTCACTTGCGACAGACGCTTGGTCTGCTGCTCGATGGCGTAACCATCGGTGCCTTTCAACAATTCGGACAGTTCCTGCATCTGCAGCTCGATCACCATGCGCTCTTCGGCATCCAGCAAACGCTCGCCATCGACTTCGAGGGCTGCTTGCACGGCCTCGATCAGACGCTGGGCATCCACCTGCTGCTCGCGCAATACGCGGGCGACCTTGTCGTCGCTGGCGTACTGGAACGAATCCTTGAGCATTTTGGCGATTTCGCCGTCGGTCAGGCCGTAGGAAGGCTTGACCTGGATATTGGCTTCAACACCTGAACCCAGCTCGCGGGCCGACACGCTGAGCAAACCGTCGGCATCGACCTGGAAGGTCACGCGAATTTTTGCGGCACCGGCCACCATCGGCGGGATGCCACGCAATTCAAAGCGCGCCAGGGAGCGGCAATCGCTGATCAGCTCGCGCTCACCCTGCAGCACATGAATCATCATGGCCGTCTGACCATCTTTATAGGTGGTGAAGTCCTGCGCGCGCGCCACCGGAATCGTGGTGTTGCGCGGAATAACCTTTTCCATCAAGCCACCCATGGTCTCCAGACCAAGGGACAACGGAATCACATCAAGCAGAAGCAGCTCGCCGCCATCGCGCTTGTTGCCGGCCAGGGTATCGGCCTGGATCGCAGCACCAATGGCAACCACTTGATCCGGGTCGATATCGGTCAGGGGCTCGCGACCAAACATCTGAGCCACCGCTTCACGCACACGAGGTACACGGGTCGAACCACCCACCATGACGACGGCCTGGACGTCTTCAATCTCGATATTGGCGTCGCGCACAGCACGGCGACAAGCCTTGAGGCTGCGCGCAACCATTGGCTCGATCATGGCGTCGAAGGCTTCACGGGTCAGCTCGGACTGCCAGCCACCAAAGGCAACCGTCACCGAGGACGCATCGGTCAGCGCTTCTTTTGCAGCGCAGGCAGCCTGCAGCAAGGTGCGCTGCGTGCCTGGATCAAGGTCGGCAGACAATCCGGCCTGCTCGACCATCCAGCTGGCAATCGCATGATCGAAGTCATCGCCACCCAGCGCGCTGTCGCCGCCGGTAGCCAAGACTTCAAACACACCGCCGGTCAGGCGCAGGATCGAGATATCGAACGTACCCCCACCCAGATCATAGATAGCCACCACGCCTTCAGCCGACTGGTCCAGGCCATAGGCCACGGCGGCCGCTGTCGGCTCATTGAGCAGGCGCAGCACATTCAGACCAGCCAGTTTGGCCGCGTCTTTAGTGGCCTGGCGCTGAGCGTCATCGAAATAGGCCGGGACCGTAATCACCGCCCCCACCAATTCACCACCCAGGGTCTTTTCGGCGCGCTCACGCAGCACCTTCAAGATTTCGGCAGACACTTCAACCGGGCTTTTAGGGCCTTGCACCGTGTCAATAAACGGCATGTGCGACTCACCGCCGACAAAGCGGTAAGGCAACTGCTCGCCCAACTGCTTGACGTCGGACAGACCACGTCCCATCAAGCGTTTGACCGACAGCACGGTATTGAACGGGTCGCTGGAGGCTGCCAGACGTGCCGACTCGCCTACCTCGACGCGATCAGCGTGATAGCGCACGGCAGACGGCAAAATGACATTGCCATTGGCGTCGGCCAGAGGCTCGGAAAGGCCGCTGCGTAAAGCAGCGACCAGCGAATTGGTAGTGCCCAAGTCGATCCCCACAGCCAGACGTCGCTGGTGCGGTTGAGGACTTTGGCCGGGTTCGGCGATCTGCAGTAGGGCCATCGTAATCAGGACTTATCTGTAATCAGGCGTGCCATCAGGGAAGCACGGAGTTAATCGTCGAGGCGCTCTTCTAGCTGGCGCACTTCGTAAGTTAGCTTGTCGAGGAACTGCATGCGGCGCATCAGGCGTTCAGCCTGCTCACGCTGCGCAGCATCATCCCAACACGCTGCGAAGCTGTCGTTCAGGTGTTCCTGAGCGACTTTCAGTCGACGCTTGAATGCTGCAATACCGGCCATATCGGCGCTGTCATGCAAATCTTCAAGTTCTTCGCGCCACTGCATCTGCTGCATCAGGAACTCGGGATCGTGCACCGTGACTTCCAGCGGCAACTCGCCCCCCTTCAGCGCAAGCAGGTAACGCGCACGCTTGGCAGGGCTTTTGAGCGTCTGGTAGGCCTCATTGAGGCTGGCGGACTGCTCCAGCGCCAGGCGCTGCTCGCGCTCGGAAGCATCGGCAAACCGATCCGGGTGAACACCACGCGCCAGCTCTCGATAGCGCACAGCCAGCTGATCGAGGTCCAAATTGAAACCCGGTTGCAGCTCAAACAAAGCAAAATGACAAGGAGTACCCACGATCAGCCTCAGATATTGAAGCTTTCGCCGCAGCCACATTCACCGCGCACGTTAGGGTTATTGAACTTGAAGCCCTCATTGAGGCCTTCCTTGACGAAATCCAGTTCGGTGCCGTCAAGATAGGTCAGGCTTTTCGGATCAATGATCACTTTTTCGCCATGGGTTTCGAAGACCTGGTCTTCTTCACCTACTTCATCGACAAACTCCAGCACATAGGCAAGACCGGAACAGCCCGTGGTGCGAACACCCAGACGAATCCCCTCACCTTTGCCGCGCCCATCAAGGGAGCGGCGAATGTGTCGCGCAGCCGCTTCTGTCATGCTGATAGCCATCGTGACTCCTTACCTTTTGCCAGTTTCTTCACCTTGCCTGCGCCACTTGCGGGCGCAAGCAGTACGGATCAGATCAAACCTTTCTTCTGCTTGTAATCGCGAACAGCAGCCTTGATGGCGTCTTCAGCGAGTACCGAGCAGTGAATTTTTACCGGCGGCAAAGCCAGTTCTTCAGCCAGCTGAGTGTTCTTGATGGTCTCTGCTTCATCCAGAGTCTTGCCTTTCATCCACTCGGTCGCCAGGGAGCTGGAAGCGATTGCCGAACCGCAACCATAGGTCTTGAACTTGGCATCTTCAATGATGCCCTGCTCGTTGACCTTGATTTGCAGGCGCATTACGTCGCCGCACGCAGGGGCGCCGACCATGCCGGTGCCGACATCCGGGTCTTCCGCGTTCATCTTGCCGACGTTGCGCGGGTTTTCGTAGTGGTCGATGACCTTTTCGCTGTAAGCCATGGTACTAATCCTCACTCATCAGAGAGTCGCTCTTGAGACGCTGTAAAAGCTGCTGTTCGCTGCGCTTACAGCGTCTACTTACGGCGACTTAAATTGTTAGTGCGCCGCCCATTCGATTTTCGAGATGTCGATGCCGTCTTTGTACATGTCCCACAGCGGCGACAGGGCGCGCAGCTTGGTAACAGCCTCGCAAACCTTCTGCGCGGCGTAATCGATTTCTTCTTCGGTGGTGAAACGGCCGAAGGTGAAGCGGATCGAGCTGTGCGCCAGCTCGTCATTGCGGCCCAGGGCGCGCAACACGTAAGACGGCTCCAGGGAAGCCGAAGTACAGGCCGAACCGGACGACACAGCCAGATCCTTGAGCGCCATGATCAGCGACTCGCCTTCAACGTAGTTGAAGCTCAGGTTCAGGTTGTGCGGAACGCGGTGGACCATGCTGCCGTTGACGTACAGTTCTTCAAGGTGTTCAACCTGCTTGAAGAAACGGTCGCTCAACGCCTTGATACGGATGTTCTCTGCAGCCATTTCTTCTTTGGCGATCTGGAACGCTTCGCCCATGCCCACGATCTGGTGGGTGGCCAGGGTACCCGAACGCATGCCGCGCTCGTGACCGCCGCCGTGCATGGCTGCTTCAATACGCACCCGAGGCTTGCGGCTTACGTACAGTGCGCCGATGCCTTTAGGGCCGTAGGTTTTGTGCGCCGAGAACGACATCATGTCGACCTTCAGCTTGGCCAGGTCGATTTCAACCTTGCCGGTGGACTGTGCCGCATCGACATGGAACAACACGCCGCGCGAGCGAGTCAGCTCACCAATGGCAGCGATATCGTTGATGGTGCCGATTTCGTTGTTCACGTGCATGATCGAAACCAGGATGGTGTCGTCGCGCATCGCGGCTTCAACCATGGCCGGCGTTACCAGGCCATCGGTGCCCGGCTCGATATAGGTCACTTCAAAGCCTTCACGCTCAAGCTGACGCATGGTGTCGAGAACGGCCTTGTGCTCGATCTTGTCGGTGATCAGGTGCTTGCCCTTGGTGGCATAGAAGTGCGCTGCACCTTTGATTGCCAGGTTGTTGGCCTCGGTCGCACCGGAGGTCCAGACAATTTCACGGGGGTCAGCGTTAACCAGGTCAGCAACCTGACGACGCCCGTTCTCAACCGCTTCTTCAGCTTTCCAGCCGAACACGTGAGAGCGCGAAGCCGGGTTACCGAAGTTCCCGTCAACCAGCAAGCAGTCGCTCATTTTTTGAGCAACACGCGGATCAACCGGGGTAGTGGCTGAGTAATCGAGGTAAATTGGCAACTTCATGGACTATCTCCTAAATCAGGCTGGCTGGCGCACCGTCGTTTTTATGCAATCACTCGACGGCGGACGCTTCGATCTTATCCAGGTGCGGCGCCTTGCCATTACAGCGGCGCTGATCCTGACGCTGGGCTACTTCTTGTACCTCACGGCGAGTGACAAGGTCAGCCAAGCTGATACCGCTGAGAAAATCGTGTATTTGCAGGCTGAGGTCGCACCACAGGTGGTGGGTCAGGCAGGTGTCGCCGGCATGGCAGTCGCCAAGGCCCTGGCAACGCGTGGCATCGACGGACTCGTTCACGGCATCGATCACCTGAGCTACCTGGATGCCCTGCATGTCGCGTGACAGCTGATAGCCGCCACCCGGGCCACGCACACTGGAAACCAGACTGCTGCGGCGCAATTTGGCAAACAGTTGCTCAAGGTAGGAAAGCGAGATGCCTTGGCGCTCGGAAATATCGGCCAGGGACACCGGCCCGTGCTGTGCGTGCAACGCCAAATCGAGCATTGCAGTTACGGCGTAACGGCCTTTTGTAGTCAGTCTCATGGACAGGTACCACGGAATTCGGAATGGAAGCGAGTATGCTATTCCCGACTATTTAAGTCAACTATTAGACCTAGTACTTTAGTCGGGATTACCCGCAAAAGAGCGCGCGCATTGTAGCAGGGTCTGCGGCGTAATGGCACATGACACACATCTTGTGGCAGCGGGTTTGCTCGCGATGGCGGCAGCTCGACCAGCCTCAAAGACTGCAGCGCCAGCATCGCGAGCAGGCTCGCTCCCACAGCACCCAGAATCTAGACCGCCGTGCTTTCGTCCTTGCCCTTGACGCAGGCGAAGTCTTCTTCGCGCAGCTCAGGCAGCTCTTTCGCACAGTAAGGGCTGCCCAAATCCTTGAGCGCGCCACACATACCATCCAGCTTGCCATCGACCGCCTGCAGATGATCCAGCAACTGGCCAATGGCCCGCGCCACCGGATCCGGCATATCTTCACTGACACCGTATGCGTCAAAACCGATTTTCTCAGCCATTGCCTTGCGCTTGGCCTCGGTTTCATCGTCATTCTTGATAATGATGCGCCCCGGAATACCCACTACGGTCGCGCCCGGCGGCACAGCCTTGGTCACAACCGCATTGGAACCGACCTTGGCCCCCGCCCCGACAGTGAACGGCCCCAATACCTTGGCGCCCGCCCCTACCACGACACCATTTTCCAGAGTGGGGTGGCGCTTGCCCTTGTTCCAGCTCGTACCCCCCAGGGTCACACCCTGATACAGGGTCACGTCATCCCCGATTTCGGCGGTTTCACCAATCACGATACCCATCCCGTGATCAATAAAGAAACGACGCCCGACCTTGGCCCCCGGGTGAATTTCAATCCCGGTCAGCCAGCGCCCGAAGTTGGACACCAGACGAGCCAGCCACTTCCAGCCAGCCTGCCACAACAGCGCCGACAAGCGGTGAATCCAGATCGCATGCATCCCCGGGTAGCACGTCAGCACTTCAAAAGCATTACGGGCTGCAGGATCACGGTGAAACACACTTTGGATATCTTCACGCAGACGCTCAAACATCATTAATCCTTGCGCTTGAGCAGCTCGCCACGGGCTGCTTTTTGGGTTTCGGTGAGAATGCCACGCAAAATATTCATCTCGGCACGACTGACAGCACTGCGACCGTAGAGCCGACGCAGACGCGCCATGAGGTGGCGCGGCTTTTCCGGATCCATGAATTCGATAGCTACCAGGGTTTGCTCCAGATGCTCATAAAAGCGCTCCAGCTCATCCATGGTGGCCAGCTCGCCACTCTTGGTGGACGCCACCTCTTCTTTCTCGATCTTGCTCGGCTGCCCCTGGGCCGCCAGCCAGGCCATGCGGATCTCGTAGCTGAGCACCTGCACGGCCGCGCCGAGGTTCAGGGAACTGAATTCGGGATCAGAGGGGATATGCACATGGAAGTGACAACGCTGCAACTCGTCATTGGTCAGACCGGAGTCTTCACGACCGAACACCAGCGCGATTTCCGCACCCTGGGCCGCCTCTGCAACCACTTTCTGCCCGCACTCGCGCGGATCCAGCAGCGGCCAGGGGATACGACGGTCGCGGGCACTGGTACCCAGCACCAGATTGCAGCCCACCAGGGCATCTTCAAGGGTCGCGACAACCTGTGCATTTTCCAGAATGTCACCGGCGCCCGAGGCGCGCGCGTCGGCCTCATGGTGCGGGAACACCCTCGGCTCAACCAGAACCAGCCGCGACAACCCCATGTTTTTCATGGCACGCGCAGCACCGCCGATGTTCCCGGGATGGCTGGTATTGACCAGAACGACACGAATATTAGGCAGCAAAGGAAGCGCTCACAGACCAGCAAAAGGGAGCAAATCTTACCTAAGCAAAACGTCATAAGCTACGAAAGCTAACGCAAACCTTCATCTACCAAAGTTTTCTGATAGAATATTCGGCTTTCTTTAACAACCTTAGGTGAAACGTCCATGCAGCCCATGCTGAATATCGCGCTGCGCGCCGCCCGCAGCGCCAGTGAATTGATTTTCCGCTCCATCGAGCGCCTGGATACCATCAAGGTTGACGAAAAAGACGCCAAGGATTACGTCTCTGAAGTCGATCGTGCTGCTGAACAGAAAATCATCGACGCCCTGCGCAAGGCTTACCCGACGCACGGCATCCTCGGTGAAGAAACCGGCATGCACCCAGGCAGCGGTGAAGGTGAAGACTACCTGTGGATCATTGACCCACTGGATGGCACCACCAACTTCCTGCGCGGCGTTCCACACTTCGCCGTCAGCATCGCCTGCAAATACCGCGGCCGCCTTGAGCACGCAGTGATTCTTGACCCGGTTCGCCAGGAAGAATTCACCGCCAGCCGTGGCCGTGGCGCCCAACTGAACGGTCGCCGCCTGCGTGTTAGCGGTCGTACCAGCCTGGAAGGCGCCCTGCTGGGTACCGGGTTCCCGTTCCGTGACAACCAGATGGACAACCTGGACAACTACCTGGGCATGTTCCGCAGCCTGGTTGGCCAGACTGCCGGCATCCGTCGCGCAGGCGCTGCCAGCCTGGATCTGGCCTACGTGGCTGCAGGTCGTTTCGATGCATTCTGGGAGTCGGGCCTGTCCGAGTGGGACATGGCTGCAGGCGCACTGCTGATTCAAGAAGCAGGCGGCCTGGTCAGTGACTTTACCGGTAGCCACGATTTCCTTGAAAAAGGTCATATCGTTGCCGGTAACACCAAGTGCTTCAAAGCTGTCCTGACTGCAATCCAGCCTCACCTGCCAACCTCGCTGAAACGCTAAGCGAATACCGCAGACAAAAAAAGCACCCTTCGGGGTGCTTTTTTTTGGCCTTGCAATTACCCCACCCTGTGGGAGCGGGCTTGCCCGCGATAGCATCACCGCGATTTGCCTGACAGACCGAGCCGCCCGCATCGCGAGCAAGCCCGCTCCCACAAGAATTTAATTCAGGATCAGCTTGCCTTCCTTGTCCACGGCAATTTCATTGCCCGGTTCGTGATCCATACGCACCTTGCCTTCCTTGCCATTGAGCGAATAGCGCACGTCATAGCCGACGACCTTGCTGCTGATGTCATTGACCGTGTTGCAACGCGTCTGGGTCGTGGTGTAGGTATCACGCTCCTGCATGCCTTCCTGCACCTTGTTACCGGCATAACCGCCACCCACCGCACCGGCAACCGTCGCGATCTTTTTGCCGTTACCGCCGCCCACCTGATTACCCAGCAAGCCGCCGGCGACAGCACCAATCACGCTGCCGACAATCTGATGCTGATCCTTGACCGGCGCCTGACGCGTCACAGTCACATCCTTGCACACCTCACGCGGCGTTTTGATCTGCTGGTTGACCGGCACAACGGCCAGCACCTGCGCAGACTCAGGGCCTTTCACCAAGCTGTAAGTGGCAAAAGCACCACCGGCTGTAACACCGACAGCACCCAGTACAGCACCCACCAGCAATGACTTGTTCACGTGAACCTCCAGACCATCTTAAGTGGGAACAGTCCCACACCAATCCTGGAGTTGGAGCACAAAAAAAGGCGCGAGTTCAATAACTCGCGCCTTTTAGGTGACAGTCGTCGATAACTATTGGTTATGGACGATCATCGACTTCCTTCTCACTCGCCGCAGGCGGGATCAGATCCTCTGCACTGAGATTCAGCCAGATCAGCACCACGTTGGCGATGTAGATCGACGAATAAGTACCCGCCAGAACACCCACGAACAGGGCAATCGAGAAGCCCCACAGGTTGTCGCCACCGAAAATCAGCAATGCGGCAATGGCCAGCAAGGTGGAGATCGATGTCGCCATGGTGCGCAGCAAGGTTTGCGTGGTCGAGATATTGATGTTGTCGATCAGGCTGGCCTTGCGCAGAACCCGGAAGTTCTCGCGCACCCGGTCAAATACCACAATGGTGTCGTTGAGCGAGTAACCGATGATCGCCAGCACCGCCGCCAATACCGTCAGGTCGAAGGTGATCTGGAACCACGACAGCACGCCCATGGTCACGATCACGTCGTGAACCAGGGACACGATCGCGCCAACAGCGAACTTCCACTGAAAGCGGAAGGCCAGGTAAAGCATGATGCCGCCCAGCGCCATCAGCATGCCGAGGCCGCCCTGGTCGCGCAGCTCTTCACCCACCTGCGGGCCAACGAACTCGACGCGCTTGATCACCGCCGGATTGCTGGTATCTGCCTGACCCAGCGCAGCCGCTACCTTGTTACCCAGCAACGGATCATCGCCGGGCATACGCACCAGCAAGTCGGTGGTGGCACCAAAGCTCTGCACCACGGCATCGTGGAAGCCGGCCGAAACCAGCTCGTTACGCACCTTGGTCAGATCAGCCGGCTTCTCGTAGGTCAGCTCGATAAGCGTACCGCCGGTGAAGTCCAGGCCGTAGTTCATGCCCTTGTGGAACATGCTGAACAAGGCCAGCACGGTAAGCAGTACAGTGACGCCGAACGCTACGTTGCGAACGCCCATGAAGTTGATTGTACGTAACATGGCAGCCCCTTAAATCCACAACTTCTTGAAGTCCCGACCGCCATACACCAGGTTGACCAGTGCGCGGGTGACCATAATGGCCGTGAACATCGAGGTAAAGATACCCAGCGACATGGTCACCGCGAAGCCTTTAACCGGCCCGGTACCCATGGCGAAGAGGATCCCGCCGACCAGCAGGGTTGTCAGGTTGGAGTCAACGATGGCGGTAAAGGCACGGTTGAAACCTTCGTTGATCGCCCGCTGCGGCGTCATGCCATTGGCCAGCTCTTCACGTATACGCGAGAAGATCAGTACGTTGGCATCGACCGCCATACCCATCGTCAACACGATACCGGCAATGCCCGGCAGGGTCAGGGTTGCACCCAGCACTGACATCAGCGCCAGCAGCAAGACCATGTTGCCCGCCAGTGCCACCGTCGCGATCACACCGAAGAAACGGTAGATGGCGATGATGAAGATCGACACGAACAACATGCCCCACAGCGATGCATCGACACCCTTGGTAATGTTGTCAGCACCCAGGCTCGGGCCAATGGTGCGCTCTTCAGCGAAGTACATTGGCGCGGCCAGACCACCGGCACGCAACAGCAGTGCCAGCTCGGAAGCCTCACCCTGGCCATTCAGACCGGTAATCCGGAACTGACTGCCCAGCGGCGACTGGATGGTCGCCAGGCTGATGATCTTCTTCTCTTCTTTGAACGACTGAACCGGTACGTCCTTCTCGACACCGTCAACCACTTGCTTGGTGTAAGTCGTCACCGGCTTCTGCTCGATGAAGATTACCGCCATGCTGCGACCAACGTTGCTGCGCGTCGAACGACTCATCAGCTCGCCACCGTGACCATCTAGCTTGATGTTCACCTGTGGACGGCCGTGCTCATCAAAGCCTGCCTGAGCATCGGTCACCTGGTCACCGGTGATGATCAGACCACGCTCGATTTGCGCGCCAGGACGGTTGCCTTCACGGAACTCGAAAGTTTCGGACGTCGCTTTGGAAGCGCCCGGCTCGGCCGCCAGACGGAACTCAAGGTTGGCCGTCTTGCCCAGGATACGCTTGGCTTCGGCGGTGTCTTGCACGCCCGGCAGCTCAACCACGATGCGGTTGGCACCCTGACGCTGAACCAGAGGCTCGGCAACACCCAACTCGTTGACCCGGTTACGGACGGTTGTCAGGTTTTGCTTGATGGAATATTCACGGATTTCCGCCAGCTTGGCCGGGGTCATCGCCAGACGCAGAACCGGCTGACCGTTCAGGTCTGCAGCGGTAATGTCGAAATCATTGAAGCTTTTACGGATCAGGCTACGCGCTTGCTCACGGACAGCTTCATCAGTGAAGCCCAACTGAATGGCACCGTTGAGTTGCGGCAGGCTGCGATAACGCACTTTTTCTTTACGCAACAGGCTTTTGACATCGCTCTCGTACACTTTCATGCGTGCATCGACAGCTTTGTCCATGTCTACTTCCAGCAGGAAGTGCACACCGCCCGACAAGTCCAGACCCAGTTTCATCGGGTGAGCACCCAGACTGCGCAACCATTGTGGCGTGGTCTGTGCCAGGTTGAGCGCTACGACATAATCGTCACCCAGAGCCTTGCGTACAACATCCTTGGCTGGCAACTGGTCGTCTTTCTTGACCAGGCGCAGCAAACCACCTTTGCCGTTCTGGGCCAGGGAAGCACCCTTGACTTCAATGCCTGCATCCGTCAGCGCCTTGCTTGCGCGATCCAGATCAGCTTGAGTGACCTGCAGGGCCGTGCTCGCACCCGACACTTGAATGGCCGGATCATCAGGGTACAGATTGGGAGCGGAATAAATAAAACCGATCGCCAGCACTGCCAGGATCAGTATGTATTTCCACAGAGGGTATTTGTTCAGCATCAATCACGCCGCCCGCTTAAAACGCGGGGCGCCTTGCGCGCCCCGTCGATTGTTGAAAGTTGAAACTTAGATCGCTTTCAGCGTGCCTTTAGGCAACGTGGCTGCAACCGAGCCTTTCTGAATTTTCAGCTCGACAGTGTCAGACACTTCGATGACAACAAAAGCATCGGAAACCTTGACGATTTTGCCGGCGATGCCGCCAGTGGTCACGATTTCGTCGCCTTTTTGCAGGTTACCCAACAGGGCTTTCTGCTCTTTAGCGCGCTTGGCCTGTGGACGCCAGATCATCAGGTAGAAGATGACCAGGAAGCCGACCAGGAAGATCCATTCAAAACCGCCACCCATTGGGGCAGCAGCAGGTGCAGCAGCGTCCGCGAAAGCGGAAGAGATGAAAAAGCTCATTAAGCACTCCAGTTGCAATGTTGTTTCTTAAAGGTCCGAAACTCAGTCCAAGGGCGGCACAGGCAGCCCGCGCTTGGCATAGAAGGCGTCGACAAAGGTGGCCAATGTACCCTGTTGAATAGCCTCGCGCAAACCAGCCATGAGCACCTGATAGTGGCGCAAATTATGGATGGTATTGAGCATGCTACCCAGCATTTCGCCGCACTTGTCCAGGTGATGCAGATAAGCGCGGGAGAAGTTCTGGCAGGTGTAGCAATCGCAGGTCGGATCCAGCGGCGAATCATCATGGCGATGGAACGCGTTGCGGATCTTGATGACACCCGTGTCGATAAACAGATGCCCATTGCGGGCATTGCGGGTTGGCATCACGCAATCGAACATGTCCACACCGCGGCGCACACCCTCAACGAGATCTTCCGGCTTGCCAACCCCCATAAGGTAACGAGGTTTGTCAGCAGGCATCATCGCCGGCAGGTAATCCAGCACCTTGATCATTTCGTGCTTGGGCTCGCCTACCGACAAACCGCCGATGGCCAGGCCGTCGAAGCCGATCTTGTTCAGGCCTTCGAGCGAGCGCTCGCGCAGGTTCTGGTGCATGCCGCCCTGAACGATACCGAACAGTGCCGCCGTGTTGTCGCCATGGGCATTCTTGGAGCGCTGCGCCCAGCGCAACGACAGCTCCATGGAGACACGGGCAGTGTCTTCATCGGCCGGGTACGGGGTGCATTCGTCGAAAATCATCACCACGTCAGAGCCCAGATCGCGCTGGACCTGCATCGACTCTTCGGGGCCCATGAACACCTTGGCACCATCTACCGGCGAAGCGAAGGTCACACCTTCTTCCTTGATCTTGCGCATGGCGCCCAGGCTGAACACCTGGAAACCGCCGGAGTCGGTCAGGATCGGGCCCTGCCACTTCATGAAATCGTGCAGGTCGCCGTGTTTTTTGATGACTTCAGTGCCTGGGCGCAGCCACAGGTGGAAGGTATTGCCCAAAATCATCTGCGCGCCGATCGCTTCGATATCGCGGGGCAGCATGCCCTTGACCGTACCGTAAGTACCGACCGGCATGAACGCTGGGGTTTCAACCACACCACGGGGGAAGGTCAAACGACCGCGACGAGCCTTGCCATCAGTGGCCAGCAGCTCGAAGGACATACGACAGTTGCTCATGCTTGATCCTCTGGGGCCGGGGCTGGAGCCGTCGGCGCAGGATTGCGGGTGATGAACATTGCATC
>Ga0256410_1001093_pt1 | contig 21642 bp, 21 predicted proteins | sample PhyWR1_FD_185983 | JGI IMG/M metagenome (GOLD analysis project Ga0256410, IMG submission 185983) | Leaf surface microbial communities from wheat plants in UC Gill Tract Community Farm, Albany, California, United States - DLSL W.R1 | ecosystem: Host-associated > Plants > Phyllosphere >... | reverse complement strand
CGCGCCATGACGCTTCAACAATCCCGCCGCCTGCAAAGCCTGTTGCTCGGCACCCTGGCCTGGGCCATCGCGATCCTGATTTTCTTCCCGATCTTCTGGATGGTGCTGACCAGCTTCAAGACCGAAATCGACGCGTTCGCCACGCCGCCGCAGTTCATCTTCACGCCGACGCTGGAGAATTACCTGCACATCAACGAGCGCAGCAACTACTTCAGCTATGCGTGGAACTCGGTGCTGATTTCCTTCAGTGCCACCGCGTTGTGCCTACTGATCTCGGTGCCGGCCGCCTACTCCATGGCGTTCTACGAGACCCAGCGCACCAAAGGCACGTTGCTGTGGATGCTGTCCACCAAGATGCTGCCGCCGGTGGGCGTGCTGATGCCGATCTACCTGCTGGCCAAGAGCTTTGGCCTGCTCGACACGCGTATTGCGCTGATCATTATCTACACCTTGATCAACCTGCCGATTGTGGTGTGGATGGTTTACACCTACTTCAAGGACATTCCCAAGGACATCCTCGAAGCCGCCCGCCTGGATGGCGCGACCCTGTGGCAAGAGATGGTCCGCGTACTGTTGCCGATTGCCAAAGGCGGCCTGGCGTCCACCGTATTGCTGTCGCTGATCCTGTGCTGGAACGAGGCGTTCTGGTCGCTGAACCTGACCTCCTCCAGCGCCGCGCCGTTGACCGCATTGATCGCCTCCTACTCCAGCCCCGAAGGCTTGTTCTGGGCCAAATTGTCCGCCGTCTCGACCCTGGCCTGCGCGCCGATCCTGATCTTTGGCTGGATCAGCCAGAAACAGCTGGTGCGCGGTTTGTCCTTTGGCGCCGTTAAATAATAATTCCTAGCGGAGGCTCATCATGGCCAACCTGAAAATCAAGAATCTACAAAAAGGCTTCGAAGGCTTCTCGATCATCAAAGGCATCGACCTGGAAGTGAACGACAAGGAATTCGTGGTGTTCGTCGGCCCGTCGGGCTGCGGTAAATCCACCCTGCTGCGCCTGATCGCCGGCCTGGAAGAAGTCAGCGAAGGCACCATCGAACTGGATGGCCGCGACATCACTGAAGTGACCCCGGCCAAGCGTGACCTGGCGATGGTGTTCCAGACCTACGCGCTGTACCCGCACATGAGCGTGCGCAAGAACATGTCGTTTGCCCTGGACCTGGCCGGTGTCGACAAGAAGCTGGTGGAGAGCAAGGTCAGCGAGGCGGCACGCATCCTGGAACTGGGACCGTTGCTGGAGCGCAAGCCCAAGCAGTTGTCCGGTGGCCAGCGCCAGCGTGTGGCCATCGGTCGCGCGATTGTGCGTAACCCAAAGATCTTCCTGTTCGACGAACCGCTGTCCAACCTCGACGCCGCCCTGCGCGTACAGATGCGCCTGGAACTGGCGCGCCTGCATAAAGAGCTGCAAGCGACCATGATCTACGTGACCCACGATCAGGTTGAAGCCATGACCCTGGCCGACAAGGTGGTGGTGCTGAACAGTGGCCGTATCGAGCAAGTCGGCTCGCCGCTGGAGTTGTACCACCAGCCAGCCAACCTGTTTGTGGCGGGTTTCCTCGGCACGCCGAAGATGGGTTTCCTCAAGGGCAAAGTCACCCGTGTTGAAAGCCAAAGCTGCGAAGTGCAGTTGGACGCTGGCACGTTGATCAACCTGCCGCTGAGTGGCGCCACCTTGAGCGTGGGCAGTGCAGTGACCCTGGGCATTCGTCCGGAACATCTGGAAATTGCCTCCCCGGGCCAAACCACCCTGACCGTCACCGCCGACGTCGGCGAACGCCTGGGCAGCGACACCTTCTGCCATGTCATCACCGCCAATGGCGAACCGCTGACCATGCGGATTCGCGGCGACATGGCCAGCCAGTACGGCGAGACGCTGCACCTGCACCTGGACCCGGCGCACTGCCATCTGTTCGACACCGACGGTGTTGCCGTGGCCCGCCCACTGCGCGCTGCCGCCTGATTTCGCGAGACTTTGCTGATGAAACTGAATAAACAGAACCTCGCCCAGTTGGCACTGCAAGTGAAGCTGCCCACCTATGAGATCGCCAGTACCACGCAGGGCATCGCCCATATCGGCGTCGGTGGCTTCCATCGCGCACATCAGGCGTATTACACCGACGCCCTGATGAACACCGGCGTTGGCCTGGACTGGAGCATCTGCGGCGTCGGCCTGCGGGCCGAAGACCGCAAGGCCCGCGACGACCTGGCCGGCCAGGACTACCTGTTCACCCTGTATGAACTGGGCGATACCGACGACACCGAAGTGCGTGTGATCGGCTCGATCAGCGACATGCTGCTGGCCGAAGATGGCGCCCAGGCGTTGATCGACAAGCTGGCTGACCCGGCAATCCGTATCGTCTCGCTGACCATCACCGAAGGCGGCTACTGCATCGACGACAGCAACGGTGAGTTCATGGCCCACCTGCCGCAGATCCAGCATGATTTGGCGCACCCGAGCGCACCGAAAACCGTGTTCGGCTTTATCTGTGCCGCGTTGACCAAACGCCGCGCCGCCGGCACTCCGGCATTTACCGTGATGTCCTGCGATAACCTGCCGCACAACGGCGCCGTGACGCGCAAGGCGCTGCTGGCCTTCGCCGCCCTGCACAATGCCGAACTGCACGACTGGATCAAGGCCAACGTGAGTTTCCCGAATGCCATGGTCGACCGCATCACGCCGATGACCAGCACCGCGCACCGCCTGCAATTGCATGATGATCACGGCATCGACGATGCCTGGCCGGTGGTGTGCGAACCCTTTGTGCAATGGGTGCTGGAGGACAAGTTCGTCAACGGTCGCCCGGCCTGGGAAACGGTCGGCGTGCAGTTCACCGATGACGTCACCCCCTATGAAGAAATGAAGATCGGCCTGCTCAACGGCAGCCACCTGGCGCTGACCTACCTGGGGTTTCTCAAGGGTTATCGGTTTGTGCACGAGACAATGAACGATCCGGTGTTTGTCGCCTACATGCGCGCCTACATGGACCTGGACGTCACGCCTAACCTGGCACCGGTGCCGGGCATCGACCTGACGGACTACAAGCAGACGCTGGTGGATCGCTTCTCCAACCAGGCGATTGCCGATCAGTTGGAGCGCGTGTGTTCGGATGGCTCGTCGAAGTTTCCCAAGTTCACCGTACCGACCATTAACCGGTTGATCGCCGATGGCCGCGAGACTGAGCGCGCCGCGCTGGTGGTGGCGGCCTGGGCGTTGTATTTGAAAGGTGTGGATGAAAACGGGGTGAGCTACAAGATCCCGGATCCGCGGGCTGAGTTTTGCCAGGGGCTGGTGAGTGATGACGCGCTGATCAGCCAACGCCTGTTGGCGGTGGAAGAGGTTTTTGGTACGGCTATTCCCAACTCGCCTGGGTTTGTGGCAGCTTTCGAGCGCTGCTTTGTCAGCTTGCGTGACAACGGCGTCACCGCAACACTGCAACATCTACTGAAGAAACCGAATTAAATAGGTGGGAGCTGGCTTGCCTGCGATAACGATCTATCAGTCACATCATGGCTAACTGGACCACCGCCATCGCAGGCAAGCCAGCTCCCACCGTTGATAGGGTTTCCACTTCAAAAAAACAATACTGCTGAGCAAATCCTCATGACCCAGCAAAACCTGTTTCTCGGCATCGACTGCGGCACCCAAGGCACCAAGGCCATCGTCCTCGACGCTTCCAGCGGCAAGGTACTCGGCCTGGGCGCTGCGGCGCACACGCTGATCAGCGGCGCCAATGGCCGTCGCGAGCAGCACACCCAGGAATGGCTGGACGCCTTTACCGAAGCCACCCACCGCGCCCTGCAACAGGCGGGCGTGGATGGCCAGGACATCCTCGGCATCGGCGTTTCCGGCCAGCAACATGGTTTGGTGCTGCTGGATGACCAGGGCCGCGTACTGCGCCCGGCCAAGCTGTGGTGCGATACCGAGACTGCGCCGGAAAACGAGCGACTCTTGCAGCACCTGGGCGGCGAAAGCGGCTCTCTGGAACGCCTCGGTGTGGCGATTGCCCCGGGCTACACAGTGTCCAAGCTGCTGTGGACCCGCGAACAGCACCCGGACATTTTTGCGCGTATCGCGCATATCCTGCTGCCCCACGACTACCTCAATTACTGGCTCACCGGTCGCGCCGTCGCGGAATACGGCGATGCGTCAGGCACCGGCTACTTCAACGTGCGCACCCGTGAATGGGATGTGGCGCTGCTCAAGCACATCGACCCGAGTGGGCGCCTTGAAAACGCCTTGCCGCAACTGATCGAGGCCGATCAAAGCGTCGGCACGATTCTTCCGGCAATTGCCGAACGCCTGGGCATCAACCCCAATGCCATCGTTTCCAGTGGTGGTGGTGACAACATGATGGGCGCCATCGGCACTGGCAACATTGCGCCTGGCGTGATCACCATGAGCTTGGGTTCATCGGGCACTGTGTATGCGTTTGCCGACCAGCCGAGCGTAAGCCCGCAGGCGTCGGTCGCCACGTTCTGCTCATCCAGCGGTGGCTGGCTGCCGCTGATCTGCACCATGAACCTGACCAACGCCACCGGGGTGATCCGCGAACTCTTCGATCTGGACCTGACCGCGTTCAATGCCTTGGTCGAGCAAGCGCCGATTGGCGCGGACGGCGTCAGCATGCTGCCGTTTCTCAACGGCGAACGCGTGCCCGCCCTGCCCCACGCCACCGGCAGCCTGCACGGCCTGACCATGACTAACCTGACCCGCGCCAACCTGTGTCGCGCGGTGGTCGAAGGCACGACCTTCGGCCTGCGCTACGGCCTGGATTTGCTGCGTCAGACAGGGTTGCAAAGCCAGAGCATCCGTTTGATCGGTGGCGGCTCGAAAAGCCCGGTCTGGCGGCAGATGGTCGCCGATATCATGAACACCGAAGTGGTCTGCACCGAACAAAGTGAAGCCGCCGCGCTGGGCGCCGCGATTCAGGCGGCCTGGAGCCAGTCCGGCGAGTCACTGGCCAGCCTGTGCGACAAATGCGTGAGCGTCGACCCGGCCAGCCGCACGCTGCCGGTAGCGGCCAGTGTCAGCGCATATCAACAAGCCTACGAGCGCTACCAGCAGCTTGTGGCAACCCTATAAGAGCGAACGACTATGTATCTGGTGTGTGGTGAAGCGCTGTTTGATTTTTTCAGCGAGGAAGATGCCAGCGGGCAGGCGTCCAAGGTCAATTACAAGGCGATTGCCGGCGGTTCGCCGTTCAACGTCGCGGTAGGCTTGCGCCGCCTGGGTATTGAGGCGGGCTTGTTCGGCGGTTTGTCCACTGACTTCCTTGGTCGCCGCTTACTGCAGGTGCTCAAGGATGAGGGCGTGAGCGAGCAGTTCCTGGTGGAATTCGCCGCGCCGACCACCTTGTCGATGGTCGCCGTGGGCGCCAATGGCTCACCGCAGTACAACTTCCGTGGTGAAGGCTGCGCCGACCGACTGCTGGAAGTCGCCCATCTGCCTGAGCTGGGTGATGACATTCGCGGCCTGCATATCGGCTCGTTCTCCCTGGTGGTGCAACCCATCGGCGACACCCTGCTGAGCCTGGTCAAGCGCGAAAGCGGCAAGCGCCTGATCAGCCTCGACCCCAACGTGCGCCTCAACCCGCAGCCGGATATCCAGCTGTGGCGCGACCGCGTGGCAGAGCTGGTCAAGCATGCCGACCTGATCAAGGTCAGCGACGAAGACCTGCACCTGCTCTACCCCGAACAGTCCCCTGAAAGCGTGTTGCAGGGTTGGCTGCAGCACCGTTGCCAGTTGGTGTTCCTGACCCAAGGCGGCGATGGCGCCAGTGTGTTCAGTCGCCAGCACGGCCACTGGTCACAACCGGCCGTCAAGGTGGTGATGGCCGATACGGTGGGGGCCGGCGATACCTTCCAGGCCGCGTTGATTGCCTGGTTGACCGAGCAACAATTTGACTCGATTGACGGCCTGCAGCAGCTCAGCCGCGACCAGATCGACGCCATGCTGGGCTTTGCGATTCGCGCCGCGGCATTGACCTGCACCAAGACCGGTCCAGACCTGCCTTACCGCCGCCAGGTGAGTTGAACCCAGCAGCAACATGAGCAATGTGCCACCACGCAGGCCACGTATTCCGTGGCCTGCGCGCGTTTATACACACATTGCCAAGCGGGAAAACTGTGCTAAACCCAAAACAGGAGCAGTAATTACAACAAATGCAGGAAAGACCCATGCAAAAAAGCAACGGTTTATCAACCCGCGCCGTTTTAGCTGTCGGCCTTCTCTCACTGCAGTACACCACACCACAACAGTCCTACGCTGCCTGCGCACTCACTCCCGGCCCGGGCAACGACACCTTCATCTGCGACAGCGGCAGCAGTGCCGGCCTGACCGATCTCCTGGGCAATAACAGCCTGACGCTGCCCGCAGGTGGCACCGGCACCATCAACGGTAAGCGTCTACTTGGCGGCAGACTACAACACCCACCTGGACAGCAACGCGATGGAGGGGGTCAGCGGCACCGCCGGCGTGCGCATGAGCTGGTGAAGATGAAGGTTTTGTCAGCCAGGCAAACATTAATCGATGGTTAATCCCGCAAGTCGAGAGTGACGCTGTACCCACTTGCGGAGAACCACCATGAAACTGCGCACATTGATGCTCGGTGCCACCTTTTCACTGGCGGCTGTGTCAGGCCTGGCCCAGGCCGACGATCAAACAGCCGCCGTGAAACCCGTGCCTTACCACTATGGCCTGCCGATGAACATCGACAAGGTCCTGGCCATGAACGAAGCCCAGACCGACGAATGCAAAGTCATCAAGGCCGATATCAAGTTTCTGGACAAGGCAGGCAAGGTGGAAGACGTGAGCTATCGGAAGATGTCCGATGCCTGCGATTTCCAGAATTGAAGCGAACCACCGTAGGACCGAGCTTGCTCACGAAGCACTTAAAACGCCACTGAGTAGTAGGCTACCCGCGTTATCGTTGCCGATTTTCGCGAGCAAGCTCGCCCCGGCTAATAGTAGACGCGCCCTCCCACTCGTTGCAGTGTAGGTGCGTGGGTGTGCTTGAGGTCTTCGCGCAACCCGGTGATCAGGTTGCAAATGGCTCGACTGCTGTCGAGTTTGTCTGCATCGATTCCTTTGACTTCCAAATCCACCCGGTCGCGGTCACGGTCATCGTAGACCTTGATCGTCAGCGAGGCATCTTCGGCTTTGGTGCATTCGCACCGTCTGGGCAGGAAACTTCCTTCAATAATGCTGCGAAGTTCTAATTCCGAAAGCATGGTCAACCTCTCCTTTTCTGAGACTGCCAACAGATTGTTATGAATCTGGCGGACGCTCGCCCGCCGCGTCTTGCCGGCCCTGGAAGACGCTTGTAACACCCAAGCGTACTCGGCTAAGTCAGCGCTCGTTGTAACTTTTCCTCATAAGCACTGTGCCTGGTTATAGAGGTTGAACAGCGTCAATGGGATCGTCGTCGAACGGCTACGATTAAACGTTTAACCCTGGACTTAAGGTCAAACGACACTTTGCGCAGCGACCCTTTCGGCAACATGTCGCAAACTATCGAAGTTGATGTTCGCTCCGGAATTGATCGCCACCAGCGTCTGCCCGCGCAGGTTGTGAGTGGCGACGTATTGGCGAATGCCCGCCACCGCCAACGCCCCGGAAGGCTCGGTGATAGAGCGCGTGTCGTCGTAGATCAACTTGATTGCGCTGCACAACGCGTCATTGCTGACGGTGATGACTTCATCCACCCAGTCCCGGCAGATCTCGAACCCGTGGGCGCCGACCTGGGCCACCGCCGTACCGTCGGCAAACCCGTCAACGCTGGGCAGCACCACGCGCTCACCGGCACGCAACGCCGCCAACAGGCAACTGGAGCCCTCGGGTTCGACGCCGATGATGCGCACGTCCGGGCGCAGGTATTTGACGTAGGCGGCGACGCCGGCGATCAGGCCACCACCGCCCACCGGCACGAAGATCGCGTCCAGCGGCCCCTGCTGTTGGCGCAGGATCTCCATAGCCACGGTGCCTTGGCCGGCGATCACGTCTGGGTCGTCGAAGGGCGACACGAAGGTGCACCCGGACGACTCGGCCAACTGCAGCGCATAGGCCAGGGCAAAAGGAAAACTCGCGCCGTGCAGCACGGCTTGCGCACCGCGTGAACGTACGCCCAACACCTTGAGTTCCGGGGTACTGGCGGGCATCACGATACGCGCCTTGATCCCCAACTCCCGCGCTGCCAGGGCCACACCCTGGGCATGGTTACCCGCCGACGCGGTGACCACGCCACGGGCCCTTTGCTCAGGCGTGAGCTGCACCAGCTTGTTATAGGCGCCGCGGATCTTGAATGAAAAGGTGGGCTGCAAGTCTTCGCGCTTGAGCAACACCTGGTTGCCCAGCAATGCCGACAAGGCCGGGGCCGCTTGCAAGGGCGTACGCACCGCCAGGTCGTACACCGGGGCAGCAAGAATCTTCTTCACGTAATGCTCAAGCAGTCCCGGGTCGGCGGTGTGAGGCGCGGTGCAGCTACTCATGGATGTCTCCTGGCTTTTTGTCAAAGACCCTGGAGACGGAAAAACAAAACCCGCCTCTAGGGCGGGTCTGGGTACAGCCGTGCGCTATCCCGCCAAATGAGGAATGGCGGTAATAATGCTTGGCTGGCTGCGGAAGGCTTGAAAAGTCATGTGACGAAACTAACCGGCGGCCCGCGATCAAGTCAATGGCCAAGCGCCATTTAGCGGCTGGGGGTTTACGTTCTATATACGAAACGTATACGCTTTGTATATTCCCACTGCACAGTGATGACCATGGGCATCGTCAAGATCACCGACCACCTGCACGAACAATTACGCCTGGCCAGCGCAGCGATGGACCGCTCCATCAACGCCCAGGCCGAGTTCTGGATCAAGATCGGCCTGCTCGCCGAACTCAACCCTCACCTGCCCTACAACGAGCTGATCAACAAACTGCTGCTGGACAAACCTGACCTGATCCGAGGGCGCAGTTGATGATCAAGACTGCCGCACAATTGGCCGTGATGCGTGAAGCCGGGCGCCTGCTGGCCCAGGTCTTCACCATGCTCGACGGTTTTGTCGCCGCCGGCCGCTCTACCCTGGAACTGGATGCCGCCGTCGAAGCCTTTATCCGCAACGACCTCAAGGCGCGCCCCGCCAGCCTGGGCCAGTACGACTACCCCTTCTCCATCAACACCTCGATCAACGAGGTGGTGTGCCATGGCATGCCCAGCGCCAAGGCAATCCTCAAGGACGGCGACATCATCAACATCGACATCACCCTGGAAAAAGGTGGCTTCATTGCCGACTCCAGCAAGATGTACATGATCGGCAGCGTTACGCCCAAGGCCCAGCGCCTGGTCGAGAAGACCTTCGAAGCGATGTGGGCCGGTATCCGCCAGGTCAAGCCCGGCGCCCGCCTGGGTGATATCGGCCATGCCATCCAGAGCCATGCGCAGGCCAACGGCTACAGCGTGGTGCGCGAGTATTGCGGCCACGGCATCGGCCGGCAGATGCATGAAGAACCACAGGTCCTGCACTTTGGCCGCCCCGGCACCGGACTTGAACTGCGTGAAGGCATGGTGTTTACCGTGGAGCCGATGCTCAACCAGGGCAGCTCGAAAGTGCGCAGCCTCAAGGATGGCTGGACGGTGGTCACCAAGGACAACAGCCTGTCGGCGCAGTGGGAGCACACGGTGGCAGTGACCGCGGATGGCTTTGAAGTCCTGACCCTGCAGACTTAGACGGTTGCCCATACGGCGGCTCACTTTCGAACAGCCGGAATGCCGGCCCAGTCAAAAAGTAAGAAAAATGCTCTCGCCGCAACCCTCGGCACTTCGCTAGAGCTGACCCGTTTCTTACTCTCGATTTCAGTCAAATGTGAGAGCTGGCTTGCCTGCGATGGCCTCAACTGAATGTGCCTGATGTACCGAGGTGTCTGCATCGCTGGCAAGCCAGCTCCCACAGAAAAGCAGGTAGGTGACTGATCTCTCAGCCAAGCGCGGCGGCCTTAGAGCTGACCCGTTTCCTACTCTCTATCTCGGTCGAATGTGGGAGTTGGCTTGCCTGCGATGGCCTCAACTGAATGTGCCTGATGTAACGAGGCGTCTGCATCGCTGGCAAGCCAGCTCCCACAGAAAAGCAGGTAGGTGACTGATCTCTCAGCCAAGCGCGGCGGCCTTAGAACTGACCCGTTTCCTACTCTCTATCTCGGTCGAATGTGGGAGCTGGCTTGCCTGCGATAGCCTCAACTGGATATGCCTGATGTACAGAGGTGTTTGCATCGCTGGCATGTTCACACGACATTGGCGCCCCCCGCTATCCGCTTCAGCCCCACCACCATCAAGCCCGCCCCAAGCCCCATCGCCAGCAGGAACAACGGGTACGACACCCACCAGGGCGTGCCCGCGGTCATCATGCTGAACTCCGACATGCCGCCAATGCTCGCAATCAGGTTGAGCGGCAGGAACACCACGTTGATCAGGGTGAGCTTGCGCAACAGGTTGTTCATGCTGTTGTTCATCAGGTTGCCGCGCGCATCGATCAGCCCGGAAAACACGTTGGAATAAATCTCCGCCTGTTTGTAGCACTGATGGTTCTCAATGATCAGGTCATCGATCAGCGCCAGGATTTCCGCGTCGAAGTGCTCCTTCTCGGCATGGTTGCGCAGCCGCGACAACACCGCGCCGTTGCTGTGCAGCGCGTTGATGTAATAGATCAGGCTTTCGCTGAGGCTGAACATCTGCATCAGATGATGGTTGCTCATGGACGCGTTGAACTGCTGCTGCAATTCCCGGGCGACCAGCTTGATCACCTTGAGATGGCCCAGATAGTGGTGGATGTTGTTGAGCAAAAGGTCCAGCAACACATCCAGCGGTGTGTGCAGTGGGCGGCGCTTGCCGAGACCGGTCAGCGGGGTTTCGTCGGTGGCAATCACCAGCAGGCGGCTGGGCGAAAACAGCAGGCCGCAGGACGACACCTCGAACACCAGGTTGCCGCCGCCGGAGTAGTTTTCCGGGCGCTTCCAGATCAGGAACAGATTGTCCGGATGAAACTCGATGCGTGAGACTTCGTCGGGGTCCAGCGCCGAAGCCAGGGCGTGCTCGTCGAGCTTATGGTGGTCGCGCAGCCACTCGCGCTCGGCCAGGTCAGGGTTGTTGAACAACAGGATCGGGGCATCGTCACTTTCCCCACCGTACAGCTTGCCGTCGGCCAGTTGAAAACGCTGAATCATCGCCGGGTCACCAAACCTGGCCCTGACGTTTCAACTCCAGGCGTCGCACGAACTCCTCCAACACCAGCCCATACAGGTCGTCCTGCAAGTAGGCATCCTCAATGCCCGCGTCCAGGTTGGGGTTGTCGTTGACTTCGATCACCACCACTTTGTCGCCGGACTGCTTGAGGTCGACACCGTAGAGGCCATCGCCGATCAGGTTGGCGGTCTTCACCGCCAGTTCCACCACCGCCTTGGGCGCTTCGTGGACCGCCAGCGTACGGCACTCACCGTTGATGTCCTGGCCGATGGCCTTGTGGTTGTAGATCTGCCAATGGCCCTTGGACATAAAGTACTGGCAGGCAAAAATCGGCTTGCGATTGAGTACGCCGATGCGCCAGTCGTACTCGGTGTAGAAGAATTCCTGGGCCAGTAACAGCACCGAATGCTCGAACAACTCGGCGGTGGCCTTGAGCAAGGCGTCCTGGCTTTCTACCTTGATCACGCCTCGCGAGAAGCAGCCGTCGGGGATCTTCAACACCAGCGGGAACCCCAGGCGCTCGCCGACCCGTTCGAAGTCTTCCGGTCGCTCCTTGTACAGGATCTCGGTGGCGGGCATGCCCAGTTGGTGGCTGTTGAGCAAGTCGGTAAGGTAGACCTTGTTGGTGCAGCGCAATATCGACGCCGGGTCGTCCATCACCACCAGGCCTTCGCTTTCGGCTTTCTTGGCGAAGCGATAGGTGTGGTTGTCGACGCTGGTGGTTTCGCGGATCAGCAAGGCATCGTATTCAGCCAGGCGCGAGTAGTCCTTGCGCTCGATCAACTCGACATCGATGCCCAGGCCCTTGCCCACGCGGATGAAATTATCCAGCGCCTTGGCATTCGACGGCGGCAATTGCTCCTGGGGATCGTGCAGGATCGCCAGGTCATAACGCGCCAGTCTCCGTGAGCGCGGCTGGCGCCAGATCTTGCGGCTGAAGTTGTCCAGGGCGTGGGCAAATTGATCTTCCTGATCATCGCGCAACTTGTGCAACACGCCGGACTTGACCCCTTCTATGTGCCAACCGTTATTCTTTTTGAAATCAACTAGCAGAATCGGGCAAGGGAAGGCTTCAAACAATTGACGGGCCAAATCCTGCAACGGCTCTATATTGGTTCGACCAAAATAAAGTGTCAGGGTAAAGCCTTCGGTATTGCTATAAAGGTGATGATTCAGGGCTTTATCAAGGGTCTTGTCCAGGTCGTCCAGGGCCAGGCCGTACAGCGACTTCCTGGTCAGTTCACTGATGGTGCGCACCGAGGGAATTACCTTGTGCCCACGGGCTTCGGCGAGCAGCGAGCAGTAATAACCGTGCCCCAGGTACTTGTAGCCGCGGCACAGGTTGATCACCTGCACACGCTTGCCGGTCTCGCTTTCCCGGGTCTGCTCCAGGTATTCCTGCGCGGTGACGATGTCTTCGCTGGGGAAGTAGGAGGCCCAATCTTCCTTGCGCTCGACAATGATCACTACTTGACGGGTTCCTTTGAGGGGGACGGGAAAATAACCTGTATTAGTTATTGTCGCCGCGACTGTTTGCTCGGATACTTCACGCCAATGACCTTGTACCGCCGACATAATATTTGATCCGCTTTAGAGAACTCGACCTTTTCTATTAAGCACGATCTTTTAGAGAAGTCCCGTTTCGTTACGCAACTTTTACGGCGGTCATATGGCTCTTTGCTTTCGCGTTGCAACCCCCTGCGATGTGCCTGAACTGGTGGCACTGGAACAGCACTGTTTCACCACCGACCGGCTGTCATCGCGCAGTTTCCAGTGGATGGTCAGCCGCGCCCATGGCCAGTTGCTGGTGGCGGACAATGACGGGCAACTGCTCGGCTATGGGCTGGTGTTGTTCCACCGCGGTACCTCGTTGGCGCGCCTGTATTCCATCGCCATTGCCGAGCACGCGCGCGGCCTGGGGCTGGGTAAACAGTTGCTCGCCCGTATCGAAACCATCGCGGTGGAACACGACTGCGCCTACCTGCGCCTGGAGGTGCGCACCGACAACCCCGGCGCCCTCGCCCTGTATGAACGCAATGGCTACCGGCGTTTCGCCCTGATCAACGATTACTACGAAGACCACACCGCTGCCCTGCGCCTGGAGAAACGCATCGTCCAGCATCAGGATGCGCGCCCGCAAAGCGTGCCGTATTACCAGCAGACCACTGACTTCACCTGTGGCGCTGCCTGCCTGCTGATGGCTATGGGCGCGCTGGTGCCGAAACGCGTGGCACAACGCCGCGAAGAGCTGCAGATCTGGCGCGAAGCGACCACCGTGTTCATGACCGCCGGCCACGGCGGATGCAGCCCCCAAGGGTTGGCCCTGGCCGCCTGGCGCCGGGGCTTTGCGGTGCGCATGCAGGTGAATGTGCGCGGGCCGCTGTTTTTGGATGGCGTGCGTGATGCGCATAAAAAGGACGTCATGCGCCTGGTGCATGAGGCTTTCGAAGAGGAATTAGCGAGTAGTGACGTCGAGCAAGTGTTCGGCGGCGCGCTGGACTTGCCCCAGGTATTACGCGACGGCGGCCAGCCGCTGGTGCTGATCAGCAGCTACCGCCTCACCCGATCCAAGTCACCGCACTGGGTAATAGTCACCGACTGCGACGATGACTTCGTCTACCTTCACGACCCGGACGTTGACCACAGCCAGCACCGTCAGCCCCTGGACTGCCAGCACTTGCCGGTCAGCCATGGGGAGTTCGAACGCATGTGCCGGTTCGGCAATAACAAATTGCGCGCGGCGGTGGTGGTCTTCACGCCACGTTCTTGATCGCAGCCTTGGCCTCCAGCTCACGCACCAGCGGCAACACGCGCTTGCCGAAGTACTCGACTTCTTCCTGGAAGTGCAGGAAACCGGCGAGCACCAGGTCCACCCCCACCGCCTTGAGCGCGATGATGCGCTCGGCGACCTGCTGCGGCGTGCCGATCAGGTTGGTCTTGAAGCCATCGTTGTACTGCACCAGGTCTTCGAAGCTGGACTTAGCCCAGTTGCCCTCACCTTCCGGTGAAGCCTTGCCGGCCTGCTTGGCTGCATCACCAAAGGCATTCACGGCCTCCGGATCGGCCTTGTCGATGATCTCCGCCAACACGGCACGGGCTTCTTCCTCGGTGTCGCGGGCAATCACGAACGCGTTGACGCCGACCTTGACCGAATGGTTATTCGCCGCCGCCTTGGCTCGAATGTCGTCGACTTGAGCCTTGATGCCTTCTGGGGTGTTGCCGTTGGTGAAGTACCAGTCCGACACCCGTGCGGCCATGTCCCGCGCCGCCCGCGAGCTGCCGCCCTGGAACACTTCCGGCTGGCCCAGTGGCTTGGGCTTGAGGGTGTACTCGTTGAAACGGTAGAAGTCGCCCTTGAAGGTGAAGTCGTCCTGGGTCCAGATGCCTTTGAGGGCACGGATGAACTCTTCGGAACGACGATAGCGCTCGTCGTGCTCCAGCCAATGTTCGCCGATGGCCTGGAACTCGCCCTTGAACCAGCCGCTGACGATATTCACCGCGATACGGCCGTTGGTGAGCTGGTCGATGGTCGCCAGTTGCTTGGCCGCCAGCGCCGGTTGCCACGGACCGGGCAGGATGGCGGCGATCACCTTGAGCGTGGTGGTCGCGGCCAGCAGCGCATGGCTGAACGCTACGGACTCATGCTGGTTTTCGGCGCCGTAGCCGGCGGTGAAACGGATCTGGGTGAGGCCGTACTCGAAACCGGCGGCTTCGGCGAGCTGCGCCAGTTTGCGGTTGTAATCAATGCCCCAGTGGGTGCGTTGCTCGATCTTGCTGACCACCAGCCCACCGCTGACGTTGGGCACCCAATAGGCAAATTTCACGGCTTGCTGACTCATCGAACGTACCTCGCACAAAGGGATGTACCCAGGGCTTGAGCAGCAAGCGTGCCAGGCCGGTGAAACGCCCATGCCAGGGGCTCTGGGCGGACTTCGAGGTGTCGGCGACGATGTCGCAGAGTGTGCTGGTTTGTCGATCAGCTGTTGCCAGGGCAACAGTTGCCGAAGGGTCTACCCTTGCAAATACGGGCGCTGGCACCCGGCACGGACTGTGCAATCCCCCTGTACCGATCACTGCCCAGGAACCTTGCCCATGACCGAACAACACGTCATCAACCCGCTGTCTACCGGCGTCGACTACCCGACCCTGGCGGCACGCTTCCGCCCGATTTTTCAGCGCATCGCCGAGGGCGCCCTAGAGCGCGAACAGCGCCGCACCCTGCCCCACGAGCCGATCCAGTGGCTGAAAGCCGCCGGCTTTGGCGCGGTGCGCGTGCCGGTGGAGTACGGCGGTGGGGGCGCTTCCCTGCCGCAGTTGTTCGAACTGCTGATCGAACTGGCCGAAGCCGACTCCAACGTGCCCCAGGCCCTGCGCGGGCACTTTGCCTTTGCCGAAGACCGCCTGAATGCACCGCCCAGTGCCGGTCGCGACCTGTGGTTCAAGCGCTTCGTAGAGGGCGATATCGTCGGCTGCGCCTGGACCGAAATCGGTAACGTGGCCATTGGCGATGTGGTCACCCAGGTCAGCCCCGACGGTGACCATTGGAAGCTCAATGGAGAAAAGTTCTACAGCACCGGCAGCATCTTCGCCGACTGGATCGACGTGTATGCCCAACGCAGCGACACCGGCGCCGATGTGATTGCCGCCACCCGCGCCCGCCAGCCTGGGGTGGTGCACAGTGATGATTGGGACGGCTTTGGCCAGCGCACCACGGGCAGCGGCACGTCGCGCTTTACCGACGCGGTGGTGGAGGCGGACAACGTTATCGACTTTGCTACGCGGTTCAGATACCAGACGGCGTTCTATCAGTTGGTGCTGCTCGCCAGCCTGGCGGGTATTGGCCGCGCGGCGCTGCGCGACGTGGCGCACCAGGTGCGCAGCCGTAAGCGCATCTACAGCCATGGCAATGCGGCCCATGTCAGCCAGGACGCGCAGGTTCAACAGGTAGTGGGCGAAGTAGCGGCGCTGGTTTATGCCGCCGAGGCAAGCGCGTTGAAAGCCACGCTGCCGGCGCAACGGGCGTACCTGGCGCGGTTTGGGGGGGATGATATTGTTGAGCGTGAAGCCAATGTAGCGGCCGAGATTGAGTCGGCCACGGCGCAGGTGGTGGTGTCGGGGTTGATTCAGCGTGCCACCAGTGAGTTGTTCAATGCTCTGGGGGCGTCGGATGTGCGTCAGGGTAAGGCGCTGGACCGGCATTGGCGGAATGCGCGGACGGTGTCGTCGCATAATCCGGTGATCTATAAGGCGCGGATTGTGGGGGATTGGGTGGTTAATGGGGTTGAGCCGCCGTTTGTCTGGCAGATTGGGAATGGGCCGGGCCGGGGCTGAGTCACTCGGCACATCGCTTAAGCTCGGTGTGCCCGTAATCCAACATTGATTTGGAGGGCTTGCCAGCAATGCAGGCAACTCGGTATATCAGTTACACCGAGGTGATGCCATCGCAGGCAAGCCAGCTCCCACATGTTGACCGAGTTCGGCGTTGAATACCGGACGGCTTTAAGGCCGTCCCAGCCAACATCAGAACGCGAGCTTGTAACCAATCGCCATCAACATAACCGCCAAACAAGGCCGCAACACCCCATCCGGAAGCTTGCCCGTCATATGGCTGCCGACATAGATTCCCGGCAACGACCCCATCAACAAAAACCCCAACAAATGCCAGTCCATATTCCCCATGCTGGCATGCCCCAACCCCGCCACCAGGGTCAGCGGCACAGCATGCGCGATTTCAGTCCCCACCAATCGCCGCGTAGCCAGGAACGGATACAGAATAAACAACGCCACCGTTCCCAGCGCACCAGCACCGATGGACGTCAGCGCCACCATGGTTCCGAGGACCGCGCCAGTCACCACTGTCAGCGCATTCAGGTTCCGCGGGCTCATGTGATAGCTATCACCCGCATGCCGCTGGGCAAACGCCAACAGACTTTTCTTGAACAGAATCGCCAAGGCCGTCAGCAGCAACACCACACCGAGCGCCTGCTTGATCACCGCATTCATCACACTGGGGTCGGTATGCAGACTGGCCAGGAACCACAGCGTCAACAACACCGCCGGCACGCTACCCAGGGTCAGCCAGCCGGTGATGGCCCAATCGATATTCTTGTTCTTGCTGTGCACCAACACCCCACCCGACTTGGTGATGGCGGCATACAGCAGGTCAGTGCCCACGGCGGTGGCCGGGTTGATGCCGAACCACAGCAGGATCGGGGTCATCAACGAGCCCCCACCCACACCGGTCATGCCCACGATAAAACCAACGATCAGGCCAGCAATTACAAAACCAAAATTACCCACATCCATCACAGCTACCTGCGGCCTTATAAATTTCTGGCCGCAGGATAGCGATTTTTCTTATAACGACTTATATCAATGTGATCTGACTTTATGCCTTTTAGCTCAGACGGTGACAGACATAAGCCTGGGTCTGATACGGAAAGGCCACCGTGTCGCGCCCCTTCAACGCCGGATGCGTATCAATCAAGGCCTGCAATTGCGCAGTCACTACCGCCTTGGGTGCATCCGGCAGCGCGGCAATAAAGCTCACGGAAAGGAAGCGGTCCATGATCACTTCCTGAGGGCTGCCGACATGACTGTAGGGAAACAGGTTACTTCGGGGTCGGAAAAATACTCGCCGGTGAAGGCCTCACGCCAACGCCCCGTATGAAAGCGCGGCGTATCACCCTCGTACGGGGTGATAATCTCGGTGATGGCGGCGACCCAATCCACCGACTCATCGCGGACATTCCACACCAGGCCAAGCCGACCGTCAGGTTTGAGTACGCGATGGATTTCTGCGAGCGCGGCTTCAGTGGAAAACCAGTGGAACGCCTGGGCACACACCACTGCGTCGGTGCTGGCAGAAGGCAGTGGGATGGACTCAGCAGTGCCATTGACCAGGCGCACATCCGGCAACAGTTTGGTCAACTGCGCGCCCATGGCCGCGACCGGCTCGACGGCGGTCAATGTCGGTGCCAGGGTGCTGAGCAGGCGGGTGAATTTGCCAGTGCCGGCGCCCAGGTCGATCACGCTCGATTGTGCATCGATGCGCAGAGTGTCGGCGAGCCAGCCCGTGAGTTGCCTGGGGTAGTCCGGCCGGCCTTGGGCGTAGGTGACGGCCTGGGTAGAGAAACCTTGTTGAGCAGACGTGTGTACACCAGTCATTGCCAATCTCTCCTCGGGTGAAGCGGGGGCACAGTGTGCGCCCTCTCACCTTTATTTTCTAATCGCTGCATCCAATCGTACGCGCCATGGGTAGTCCTTTCAGAAACCCCGCTGTTTTACTGAAATGGAGAAGTACCCATGAACGCTAAAGCACTGTTCTGCCTGACTACACTGCTGGCCGCCGCGCCGGCCGCATTCGCCCAGACTGGCTTGCCTGACAGCATCAAGGTGCCGGACGGCCACAAGGTGGCGCTGGAAACCACCGGCGTCGGCGAAATCACCTACGAGTGCCGCGACAAGGCCAACGCTGCCGGCCAGACCGAGTGGACGTTTGTCGGGCCAAAAGCGGTGTTGAATGACCGCAGCGGCAAGCAAGTCGGCACCTACTTTGGCCCACCGGCCACCTGGCAGGCCAAGGACGGTTCGACAATCACCGGCACCCAATTGGCCGTGGCGCCATCGGGCGCGGGCAACTTGCCGTATCAATTGGTCAAGGCCAACCCCGCTGAAGGCAAAGGCGTGATGAGCGGCGTGAGTTACATCCAGCGCGTGGCCCTCAAGGGCGGCGTGGCACCGAACACAGAGTGCACGGCAGCCAACAAAGGCAAGCAGGAAGTGGTGAAATACCAGGCCGATTACATCTTCTGGGCGGCCAACTGAGCAAACTGAGCTACGCTGCCCCGAAACTGCCTACATACCTTGTAGGAGCGAGCTTGCTCGCGAAGAACCTGAGAGCGCCACGGACAGCCTGAATGCCCACGTTTTCGTTAACGTTTTTCGCGAGCAATCTCGCTCCTACAGGGGTTCAGCAATTGAGGGGACGGTGATACGTGTTTGATTACGAAGCCTGTCTGCAGGCCTGCGCCCGTGGCGATCAACGCGCCTTGCGCCAACTCTACGAGCAGGAAAGCAGCCATCTGCTCGGCGTAGCGATGCGCATCGCCAGGAACAGATCCTTGGCCGAAGATATCGTGCACGATGCGTTTATCAAGATCTGGCGCGGTGCCGGCAGTTTTGACCCCAGTCGCGGCTCGGCGCGTGGCTGGGTGTTCAGTGTGACCCGGCACCTGGCGCTCAACTTCGTACGAAACCAATACCGCGAAGTCCCGTTGAGCGATGAACACGAACAGGTCGCTGCAACCGACACGTTTGAATTCACTGCACGCTCAGGGCAAGTGCACACCTGCCTTGAGCAACTCGACCCGGTCCGTCGCACGTGCATCCTGCATGCCTATGTCGACGGTTATTCCCACAGCGAAATCGCCCAGAAACTCGACACCCCGCTGGGGACCGTCAAGGCCTGGATCAAACGTAGCCTCGCCGCGCTGCGGGAGTGCATGGCATGAGCAACCCACTGGACGAACTGGCCAGCGAATACGTGCTGGGCACCCTACCCGGCGAACAGCGCGCTGAAGTCGAACAACGCCTCAAACACGATGCCGAACTACGCGCTGCCGTGGACGCCTGGGAGCAACGCCTGTTGCCGCTGACGGCCTTGGCGGAGCCCGTGCCGCCCTCCTCTGAGCTGTGGCGGCGTATCGAACGCAATATTGCCAGTGCCGGTACACGCTGGTGGGACCTGCTGGCAGTGTGGCGCGGCCTGGCCGGTGCTGGGCTGTTGACCACGCTGGTGCTGGCCGGGTTGCTGCTGACCCGCCCGCCCACTGCTGCCCCAAGCTTCGTGGTGGTGCTGGTGGCGCCGCAAAGCCAGGCGCCGGGCTGGGTGATCCAGGCCAGCAATGATCAGCAGATTCAGTTGATCCCGTTGGGCGTCATGGAAGTGCCGGCCGACAAGGCTCTGCAGTTCTGGACCAAGGGCGACGGCTGGCAGGGACCGGTATCCCTGGGCCTGGTCACGCCGGGGCAGACGCTGTCGGTGCCATTGGACAAGCTGCCACCGCTGACTCAGAACCAATTGTTCGAACTGACCCTGGAAGACCCGCGCGGTTCGCCGACCGGCAAACCCACTGGGCCGATCCAGGCGATCGGCCGCGCGGTCAAAGTGCTCTGATCAGGCGACGGTGGGCAACCACACGCGAAACCGCGCACCGCCCAGCGGTGAAGCCAATGCCGTCAAGGTGCCGCCCTGGGCTTCCAGGGCGCGCCGGCTGATGGCCAGGCCCAGGCCAAACCCGCCGGTAGCGCGGTCGCGGCTGCGGTCGAGCCGGTAGAACGGCTCGAAGATGCGCTCGCGCTGGTCCACGGGGATGCCGATACCGTCGTCGTCCACCCAGATTTCACAGCCCTTGGCACACACCTTCACCCCAACCTGGATGCGCTTGTCGCAGTAACGCGTGGCATTGCGCAGCAGGTTCTGCAAGGCACGAGCAGTGAGGCGCGGATCGAGGCTGAAGCGCTCTACGGCGCAGTCGAGCGCGACGTCGATGACGATCTCGGGGTTTTCCAGTTCGTCATCGACGCTGCCCAGCACGCTGTCGATGAACTCATCGAGCACCACCTCGACCCGCTCCGGCAGCTGCGCCGGGTTTTGCAGGCGGCTGTAGGACAACAACTCCAGTACCAACTCATCCAGTTCGCGGATATGCGCCACCAGGCTTTGCAGGCGTTCGCGGCTGGCCTCGGGCAAGTCCTCGGAAAGCGCCAGGGCGAGGCCGAAATCCAGGCGCGTGAGCGGCGTGCGCAGCTCATGGGAGACCGCGTTGAGCAGGTCGCGCTGCTGGTTGAGCAGGTGCTCGATGTCGTCGGCCATGGTGTCGAACACCGAGGCCAGGCTGCCGATGCTGGAACTGGCCGGAATACCCGTGCGCTCGGCCAGGTTGCCTTGGCCCAATTGCGCGGCGGTGCTTTTCAGGCGTTCCAGATCGCGCCAGTGCGGGCGCAACCACACCAGCAGGCAGGCCAGCAGTGCAGCGACGATCAGCACGTTGATCGCCCAGTACAGCACATTCATGTCCATCGGATCGGGCGGTACAGTCAGCTTGACCACGAACTGCTCATTGATCGGCGAGCTGATTTCCTCCATCCAACCCCATTCCCCCAGCCGGACCACCGACTTGCCGCGTTCCAGCAGCGTCTCTTCGGCCGGGGTGTAGCTGGCGTCCTGGCGCAGCAACAACTGCACTTTCAGCGGCGCGAAATCACGACCGAGTTGCTCGGTGACCTGGGACCAGCGCTCCACCGGCGCCCGCAGGTATTGCTTGACGATCAGCTTCTGCTGGCCGCGGGTCTGCTCGATGTTGTAGTTCATGTAGCGGTGTTCGAACAGCTGGATCACCAGCGACGGGATCAAGTA
>Ga0256410_1001091_pt1 | contig 21664 bp, 22 predicted proteins | sample PhyWR1_FD_185983 | JGI IMG/M metagenome (GOLD analysis project Ga0256410, IMG submission 185983) | Leaf surface microbial communities from wheat plants in UC Gill Tract Community Farm, Albany, California, United States - DLSL W.R1 | ecosystem: Host-associated > Plants > Phyllosphere >... | reverse complement strand
TACTGCCCATGACTTTCAGCACGATCGGCACAACTTGCCGCAATCTGCTTACTTCATGCTGATGTAGATAGCACGAATTCATTGTGAAAAGGAATATTCATGGGCAATTCAATATACTTAACACTTTCCGGGAAAGAACAAGGATTGATATCTTCAGGTTGTTTATCTATCGAGTCCGTAGGTAACAAAGCGCAGCCCACACACAGAGATCAAATATTCATCTATAGTATTTCACGATCTGTCAGTCGCGGGCAGCATGTTAACCATCATCCCGTTGTATTTAAAAAACCTATTGATAAATCCTCTCCACTATTGGGTATTGCTCTGAATAATAATGAACTACTTGAAGCCAAGTTTGATTATTATCGTACCAGCCAAGAAGGGATGCAGCAGCTTTACTATACCGTTAAGATCTATGAGGCCACGATTGCAGAGCTGTCGGAGATTAATGCTCACAGCATCATCAGCACAGGAACACAGCCAGAAGAAACAGTAATGCTACGTTATAAAAGTATAAGTTGGCAGCACCATATTGCCGGAACAAGCGGGTACAGTATTTGGGATGATAGAGTGTATTGAATTAAATATAAAAATGAGCAGGGTAAATTTCTATCTCATGCTCATTTTAATTTTTTAAAATAATAATGAATGCATGATTTATATTAAAATTTATTTTACATTGACATACTTCCTGTAGGCCAACATATATGGGATTGAAAAAACATACTCCATGAAAAATGGAACATAAAACATAACCTCTCTATCCTCAATATCTATATTAAAAATCGGAATAAAACTATTCATGAATGCACTAAAGTTAAAAAGAGCAAATGGAATAATCAATGCTATAGCTAGCAAATGACCATTTATTTCATTTTTCTTTAAAATAATAAAAGTTAGCTTATAAAAAAACAAAAGATAAGGCACATGATGAAAAATATCAATCATTACTCTCCATATAATAACCACAGCCACTGTAAAAACTACTCACCCCAACAAAATATATAAAACCAATCACTGTTAAATTAATACTTAAATTAACTTACCTCCTAAGTGATAGGTGACAAAATAAAACAATAATCAACATGATTATTATTAAACCCATCTATATAGATAAAGATTTTAAGGTATCAACTTAAATCTTTTCTGCAAACCATTATATAAGGAGCACAGTATAAATAACCGAAAATGAAAGGAAGGTAAAAGATAAATCCATCTTTATCAGTATCTATATTAAAAAAAGGAATGTAATAGTGGTCGAAAGCTTGAAGATTAAATAAAACAAATGGCATGGGAATTAAAATCGCAATCAATCTATAACCAACGGTTCCTTTCTTCATCAGATAGAGGGTGATTTTATAAATTATAAACAAGGTTAAAAAAGTCATAAAAACATATAAAAACATCATAAATCACCACTTGTTGTTTTATATGCACCGTAAACTGTATTTACATCCCCGCCAACTTCAACAATTAACTCACCCTTCGTCATTAACTTAACTCCATTCTGCTTCAAACCAGTAAGCAAATCTGCATCAATATATCGATATAATCTCTCAGCATCAGAGGATAGCCGAGTTCCCAACATCGAATTTATAGAAAGCCCAATATCCAGCACAGCATAAAAATCATCGGCTTTTTTATAATCAACACCAAATAGTTCTGCTACACCCCGATAAAAAAACCTGACCGGACCTACGAAGTCTTCTCGATACAAAATATAATAGCCATTTTCAATAACACTGTTAAAACCGTGCGCCATGAACAATGCACCAACTCCAGTTTCTATAGTGGCCATTCCAGCAACCATTTGCAGACCACCGGAGATAAACCCGACACCTGCGATAATTAATTTCTTTCGGCTATCCTGACTACTCGATATTTTATTCAATTCAGTATGATGTATGATTATAAACTGCTCATGCTGCCTAGAAAGCAAAGCCTGCTCTTGCCGACGCAGGCTATCTATTTCTTGCTGATAAACTTGAATACCCTGCTCTGGTGTCAGTTCACCATCATTAACCTTTCTATCGGTCTCACGCATGAAACGCATAACGTCCATAATAAAATGGTCTTTAGCTAAACTCCATTTAATAAATCGATCGGCTGTGCTGTTCATCGCCCGATACAGCTCATCTTTTTTCGTCAATCTTAACTGTCGTAACTGCAGTTCACTCTCATAAACTCTGTATTCATTATCACGTTCATCAAGATCTGAAAACATCATGGTTCCCTCCATGTCAGCCTAATCAGTTCGAACTCATAAACGATGCATAATAAACGTTCTGACCTCGCCAGCCTATGTGCAAGATCACCGTTATCAAAAAAAACAGTGTATGAAAGATAAAATGGATATTTAACTATATATAAGAAGGAGACAGGATGCCGCGACCCGGCATCCTGAAATAAAAAAACGTCCGTTAGCCAATCGCGCCCAGCGTATCCTCGTTGCCCTGCTTTTTCGGCAGCAGGAACAGGGTGGCAAAGATATCCAGCAGATAAATCAGCGCCAGCAGGGTGATGGCGGCGGTAAACGACCACTGACTGACCAGCAGGCCAATGACCAGCGGGCCAAATCCCCCTACGCCGCGGCCCAGGTTGAACAACACGTTCTGCGCGGTGGCGCGGACCTTCACCGGATAGGTGTCGGAGATCAGCGCCCCGTAACCGCCGATCATGCCGTTAACGAACATCCCCATCAGCGCACCGGTAAATAGCATCATAGTAGGATCGCGCAGCTGGGCGTAGACCACCACCATCACCACCGCACCGACCTGATAAATCAGGAAAATTTTCCAGCGCGCAAAGCGATCGGCCAGCAGGCCAAACAGCCAGATACCAAAGGTCATTCCCACCACGGTGACCGCCGTCCACAGGCCGGATTTGGTCAGCGAGAAGCCAAAACTGGTGGAGAGGTAGCTGGGCATCCAGATCATCAGCCCGTAGTAGCCAAAGTTTTGTACCGAGCAGAGGATAAAGATGCCGATACTGGCTCTTGATGTGGCCTTATCAGCAAACAGCAGCTTAATTCGCGCCGAAAACGACAGCCCCTGATTAACATCAACATGTTTGGTAAAGGCCTCCGGCTCGCCCATTCCGCGACGAATGGCAAATGAGGCCAGCGCCGGCAGCAGGCCGACCAGAAACATCCCGCGCCAGCCAATGATCTCCAGCAGGAACGGAGTGATAAAGGCGGCAAGCAGCACGCCCAGCTGCCAGCCCATTCCCACCCACGCCGAGGCACGGTTGCGTTTGTTGGCGGGCCAGACTTCAGCAATCAGCGCCATACCGATACCAAATTCACCGCCCAGCCCCATTCCCGCCAGGGTCCGGTAGGCCAGCAGATCCCAGTATCCCTGGGCAACGGCGCAAAGTCCGGTAAAGACGGAGAACATCAGGATTGTGAAGGTCAGCACGCGGATACGGCCAAAGCGATCGCTGAGGTGGCCAAAGATAATGCCTCCCAGCACGGCACCAATCAGTGTCCAGGTTACCAGAGAACCGGCCTGAGAAGAGCTGAGCGCCAGCGAGACGCTGATAGCCGGCAGCATAAAGCCGAGGATCAGAAGATCAAAACCGTCCATTGCATAGCCGCTGACGGCGGCAACCATGGCTTTACCCGGCGTTACGCCGCGCTTATCGGAGGAGGAAGAAGACATCGTGTCAAAACCTTAGCGTTCAAATTGTGCGCCAAGTATAAGTTTGACCGCGGTCACAATCCAGACGAAAGGGAAGGGAAAAAAGCGGGACCCGCGCAGCGGCGGATCCCGTAAGACCTGAGAGATCAGGCGGAAGTGCTGTCGTTATTGCTGTCGTTGCCGTACAGCATCTTATCCAGCTGATCGCCGCCAACGTGACGGAAATCCTGTCCCTTCACAAAGTAGAAGATGATTTCGCAGATATTCTGGCAGCGATCGCCGATCCGTTCGATGGCGCGGGCGCAGAACAGCGCGGTCAGCACGCTCGGAATGGTGCGCGGATCTTCCATCATATAGGTCATCAGCTGTCGCACGATGCCCTCGTATTCCTGGTCAACTTTCTTGTCTTCGCGATAAATTTCAATCGCCTCATCCAGATCCATACGGGCAAACGCATCCAGCACGTCGTGCAGCATCTGGATGGTGTGGTGCCCCAGCGATTCCAGACTAACCAGCAGCGGCTGATGCTGCTGAGAAAATTTCTCCAGCGCGGTACGGCTGATCTTCTCGGCCACATCGCCAATACGTTCCAGTTCAGAGATCGTTTTGATGATCGCCATCACCAGACGCAAATCGCTGGCGGTCGGCTGACGTTTGGCAATGATGCGCACGCAGGCTTCATCAATCGCCACTTCCATCATATTGACCCGGTGATCGCCTGCAATCACCTTATTCGCCAGCTCTGCATCCTGGTTGTGCATGGCGGTGATGGCGTCAGTCAGCTGCTGCTCTACCATGCCCCCCATCGTCATCACTTCGGTACGGATGTGTTCCAGCTCCGCGTTGAACTGTCCGGAGATATGTTTATTCAGGTTTAAGCTTTCCACTTTTCTTCTCCAGTTCAATCAACCATAGCGGCCGGTAATGTAGTCTTCTGTCTGCTTCTGATGCGGTTTGGTGAACAGCGTATCGGTATCGCTAAACTCAATCAGCTCACCGAGATACATAAACGCCGTGTGATCGGAACAGCGCGCCGCCTGCTGCATATTGTGGGTGACGATCACTACGGTGTAATCCTGTTTCAGTTCGGTGATCAGCTCTTCAACGCGGCCGGTTGAAATCGGATCCAGCGCCGAACAGGGCTCATCCAGCAGCAGAACCTCGGGACGGATCGCGATACCGCGAGCGATACACAGACGCTGCTGCTGCCCGCCGGACAAACTGTAGCCACTCTGGTGCAGCTTGTCTTTGGTTTCCGTCCACAGCGCGGCCTTGGTCAGCGCCCACTGCACGCGTTCATCCATATCCGCACGCGACAGCTTTTCAAACAGACGCACGCCGAAGGCGATGTTGTCATAAATCGACATCGGGAACGGCGTGGGTTTCTGGAACACCATGCCCACCCGCGCACGCAGCAGGGCGATATCCTGGTTGGCGTTTAGAATATTTTCGCCGTCCAGCAGGATTTCGCCTTCCGCACGCTGCTCCGGGTACAGCGCAAACATCTTGTTAAAGGTACGCAGCAGCGTGGATTTACCACAGCCGGACGGACCGATAAACGCGGTGACCTGGTTTTTAGCAATATCCAGGTTGATGTTTTTCAGCGCGTGAAATTTTCCGTAGTAGAAGTTCAAATCACGAACCTGAATCATCTTAGCGGAAGTATTAATCATTTTGCTCTCACTTAGTCCGCGCCGCCGCAGCCGCGCTGCTCAATTAATGTTTTCTTTTGGCGAAAACTACACGTGCCAGAATGTTCAGCAACAGTACGCACAGCGTAATAATCAGTACGCCTGCCCAGGCCAGGCTCTGCCACTCGGCAAACGGGCTCATGGCAAACTTAAAGATGGTGACCGGCAGGTTGGCCAGCGGCTGCATCATGTCGGTGCTCCAGAACTGGTTCGACAGTGAGGTAAACAGCAGCGGGGCGGTTTCACCGGCAATACGCGCAATAGCCAGCAGCACACCGGTCAAAATGCCGGAGACCGACGCTTTAAGCGTAATCGCAGAAATCATCTTCCACTTTGGCGTTCCCAGCGCGTAGGAGGCCTCACGCAGGCTGTCCGGCACCAGTCGAAGCATGTTTTCCGTGGTACGAATAACGATAGGGATCTGCAACAGCGCCAGCGCTGCAACCCCGGCCCAGCCGGAGAAGTGCTGCATCTGGGCTACAACGATGGTGTAGACGAACAGGCCCACAACGATCGACGGTGCCGAAAGCAGAATATCGTTAATAAAGCGGACAATTTCAGCCAGCCAGGATTTACGTCCGTATTCGGCCAGATAGATCCCCGCCATGATACCCAGCGGCGTACCGAATGCGGTTGACCAGAAAATCAGCAGGCCGCTGCCCGCCAGGGCGTTAGCCAGACCACCGCCCGCGGTATTCGGCGGCGGCGTATTTTCGGTGAACAGCGACAGTGACATACCGTCGATACCACGGGTCACGGTGGCAAAGAGGATCCACACCAGCCAGAACAGACCAAATGCCATGGTCAGCAGCGACAGGGTGAGGGCGATGCGGTTTTTCATCCGCCGCCACGACTGCATTTTACGACGCGAGGCTTCCAGCTCTGCGCGGGCCTGAAGTTCCATCGTGGTCATGAGCGTGCTCCTTCACTTTTCGCCAGGCGCATAATCATCACCTTGGAACAGGCCAGTACGATAAAGGTAATCACGAACAGGATCAGCCCCAGCTCCATCAGCGCTGCGGTATGCACGCCGGACTGCGCTTCAGCAAATTCGTTAGCCAGTGCAGAGGTAATACTGTTACCCGGCATAAACAGTGAGACGCTGTCGAGCTGGTAGGTATTACCAATGATAAAGGTGACCGCCATCGTTTCCCCCAGCGCACGCCCCAGCCCAAGCATAATGCCGCCAATCACCCCGTTTTTGGTGAACGGCAGGACAACGCGCCACATCACTTCCCAGGTGGTACAGCCAATGCCGTAGGCCGACTCTTTCATCATCACCGGCGTTTGCTCAAACACATCGCGCATGACCGAGGCGATATAGGGAATGATCATAATCGCCAGAATAATACCGGCAGCGAGGATACCAATACCGAATGCCGGGCCGGAGAAAAGCGCGCCCACAATCGGGATATTCGCCATCACGTCGCCAACCGGCTGCTGGAAATAGGTAGCGAACAGCGGAGCGAAGATAAACAGCCCCCACATGCCGTAAACGATACTGGGGATCGCCGCGAGGAGTTCGATAGCCACGCCCAGCGGACGTCGCAGCCAGTTGGGTGCCAGTTCCGTCAGGAACAGCGCAATACCAAAACTCACCGGAACGGCGATCAGCAGCGCGATAAAGGAGGTAACGATGGTGCCGTAAATCGGAACCAGCGCACCGAATTGTTCGTTGGGTGCATCCCACTCTTTAGTCCACAGGAAGGCGAAGCCAAATTTTTGGATGCTGGGCCATGAGGAAAAGATCAGGGAGATAATAATGCCACCGAGCAACAACAGCACAATCAGCGCAGCCAGTTTTACCAGCGCACCGAAGATAATGTCACCCTGCCTGCCGGGAGCTTTGAATGTCGGCTTGGTCGCAGCCATAGTATTCTCGATGTTAAACACTGCGGATAAGTATCGGGTCAGGCGAACCTGACCCCTGAGATATTCAGCCGAAGCTTAGTACAGCGCTTTACCAGAGCTGTCTTTAATGTTGGCTTTCCATGCGGCGCGGATCTGCTCGACCACGGATTCTGGCAGTGATGCATAGTCCAGGCTGGAGGTGGTTTTCTCACCGTTTTTATACGCCCAGTCGAAGAACTTCAGCACCGCTTCGCCTTTCTCTGCGTTAGCCTGATCTTTATGCACCAGGATAAAGGTGGTTGAGGTGATCGGCCATGCGTTGTCGCCTTTCTGATAAGTCAGATCCTGTGCGAAGGATTTGCTCCAGTCTGCGCCTTTAGCCGCATCGCTGAAGCTCTGCTCGCCCGGAGAAATGGCTTTCCCGTCCGCATCCACCAGCTTGGTGTAAGCGAGGTTGTTCTGCTTAGCGTAGGCGTATTCTACGTAGCCGATTGAACCCGGCAGACGCTGTACGAATGCCGCTACGCCGTCGTTGCCTTTACCGCCCAGACCCACCGGCCAGTTAACGGTGCTGCCTTTACCAATTTTGCTGCTCCAGTCGCTGTTCACTTTAGACAGGTAGCTGGTGAAGACGAACGATGTACCGGAACCGTCGGCACGGCGTACCACGTTGATGTCAGAGTCCGGCAGTTTTACGCCCGGGTTTAATTTGGTGATTGCCGGGTCGTTCCACTTTTTGATGGTGCCCAGGTAGATATCACCCACGGTTTTACCATCCAGGGTCAGCTGGCCAGATTTGATACCAGGAATATTAACCGCCAGTACCACGCCGCCAATAACCGTTGGAAACTGGAACAGACCGTTAGCCTGTAAATCTTCATCTTTCATCGGCGCGTCGGATGCACCGAAATCAACGGTTTTAGCAATAATCTGCTTCACGCCGCCGGAGGAACCAATCCCCTGATAGTTAACCTGGCTACCCGTCTCTTTGTTGTACTCAGCAGCCCATTTGTTATAAACCGGAGCAGGGAACGTCCCGCCGGCACCGGTCAGATTAGTGGCTGCCATTGCAGAAACCGCGCTCAGAGACAGGGTTACGGCGACGAGTTGAGCCAGAGATTTGTGCATCAGTGTCATGTTCCCTCCACGGGATTTAAAGTCAGGCCAGTACTGTTTACGTTTTGAATAATGTTTGCTACTGGAGGCAAAATAGGACAGTTTGGTGACAGTAAAATGTACGAAATATGACACTTTTATTACAGGGAGCGGTTGCTCAGGCGGGAAACAATAAAACGCTTCGGTATCAGTCGGAAGCGTTAATGCGGCGGCAGATTGTGGCGGTATTCAACGGTTGAGTGAGCATTGCTCGGCAGATATCCTCATCAAATTGATGCGACTGCTGCAGCTTTTCCGGCCAGCGATAGAACGGCAGATTTGCCAGGCGGGATTGTTCTTCGCTCAGTTCCTGCAAACGGATAAGCAGCGGCTTCAGCGCCTCTCCACCCGGTAGTGTCGTGGTGCGAAATACCGGATGACCGTCAAGATAGCGCATCGCGGCAAGCTCGGGCGACAGGGTGATTGTGCCGTAGTTCTCGGTGGCAATTCGCTGCCAGAAAGGCCAGGCAGAATAGCGTAGAGCGAAAAGTTCTGCCCCCTCCAGGGGAGGGCGTGCTTTCAGCTTCGGCGACATCTTAATTTCGCCGCTGAATGCCGACTCAATCCAGCGCGTCATGCCTTCCAGCATCCAGCCAACTTTAAACTGCGTGTAGCCGTACTGATAAAGGTGAAACAGTTCGTGGGCAGGGGTAGGATTCAGCGGCTGATTCAGTGTAGAGCTGATACGGATCGTCAGCGCGCAGGGTAGCCAGCGGCCGTTGTCATACTTCACCCGCGTCACCTCATCAAACGCCATTCCATTGCCGCGGGGCAGATTAAACAGATAGACGTGGATCGCTTTTGCCAGCCGGTAGCGCGGCTGTTGCAGCGGCGGCGTCAGCCCGAGCATATGCTGATAGTACTGATTGGCCGCCTGTAGCTGGATCTCAACGTTCTTAACGTAGTCGGGAATACCGCTGTGAGTGGTATCGTCCAGCGGCGGCGCGTTCTCTCCGCTGCGGGTGTAGAAAATAATGAAGGGATCGGATCGCAGGGTTTCAGTCAGCGGGTGCTGCTGTAAAAATGCGCTGTCGCGACATTCACCGGGGGCATCCTGAGCGGGCGCTTCCGGGCGGGCTGCCTGAGCGCTGCCAAATAGGCCACCCAGCCCGACCAGTATGGCCATGATTTTTTTTCCAGCCGCTCTGAGCACGGTGCCTCCGGGTAATCTCTCGCTGAGAAAGGATAAAAAAATCCAGCCGGCCGATCGTTCAGCGGGCTGGATTATATTTTAGCCGTAATTCGCAAGCAGAAACGCCGGGGCGTGAATTATTCCACGGTGACGGATTTCGCCAGATTACGCGGCTGATCGACGTCGGTGCCCTTAATCAGTGCCACGTGATAGGAGAGCAGCTGTAGCGGTACGGTGTAGAAGATCGGCGCAATGACCTCTTCAACGTGCGGCAGCGGGATAATACGCATTCCCTCACTGCTGTTAAAGCCGGCGTCTACGTCGGCGAACACGTACAGCAGGCCGCCGCGGGCGCGTACCTCTTCAATGTTCGACTTCAGTTTTTCCAGCAGCTCATTGTTAGGCGCAACCACAATCACCGGCATATCAGCATCAATCAGCGCCAGCGGGCCGTGCTTCAGCTCACCCGCAGCGTAGGCTTCCGCGTGGATGTAGGAGATCTCTTTCAGCTTCAGCGCACCTTCCAGTGCAATTGGATACTGATCGCCGCGGCCAAGGAACAGCGCATGGTGTTTGTCAGAGAAATCTTCAGCAAGATCGGCAATCAGCTCATCCTGCGACAGCATCTGCTCAATGCGGCTCGGCAGCGCCTGGAGCGCATGAACGATGTCGTGCTCCACCTGCGGATCGATCCCCTTCAGGCGTCCCACGCGCGCCACCAGCATCAGCAGCACGGTCAGCTGAGTGGTAAAGGCCTTGGTGGATGCCACGCCGATTTCCGTGCCGGCTTTGGTCATCAGCGCCAGGTCCGACTCGCGCACCAGAGAAGATCCCGCCACGTTACAGATAGCCAGCGATCCCAGGTAGCCCAGCTGTTTAGACAGGCGCAGCGCGGCCAGGGTATCTGCCGTTTCACCGGACTGAGACAGGGTGATCAGCAGGCTGTTTTTACGCACCGCCGATTTGCGGTAGCGGAACTCAGAGGCAATCTCCACATCGCACGGCACGTTGGCCAGCGACTCAAACCAGTAGCGGGAAACCATACCGGAATTGTAAGAGGTTCCGCAGGCCACAATCTGAATATGCTCAACGCGCGACAGCAGATCGTCTGCATCCGGGCCAAGTTCAGAAAGATTCACCTCACCGTGGCTGAAACGGCCGCTGAGGGTGTTTTTGATCGCCACCGGCTGCTCGTAAATCTCTTTCTGCATGTAGTGGCGGTAAATACCTTTATCACCGGCATCGTACTGCACGCTGGATTCAATCTCGGTACGCTTAACGGCATTGCCATCGTGGTCAAAGATGGCAACCTCACGACGGGTGATCTCCGCGATATCGCCCTCTTCAAGATAGATAAAACGGCGCGTTACCGGCAGCAGCGCCAGCTGATCGGAGGCAATAAAGTTTTCACCGACGCCACGACCGATCACCAGCGGGCTGCCGGAGCGGGCGGCGACCACGGTTGACGGGCTGCGGCTGTCCAGAATAACCATGCCGTAGGCACCGCGCAGCTGAGGGATCACCCGCTGCACTACTTCACGCAGCGAGCCTCCCTGCTGCTTCTGCTCCCAGTGCACCAGGTGCGCCACCACTTCGGTGTCGGTTTCAGAAGCAAAGGTATAGCCGCGCTCAATCAGCAGCTCGCGCAGCGGCTCATGGTTTTCAATAATGCCGTTGTGAACAATAACGATATGTTCAGAAATATGCGGATGCGCATTGGTTTCCGAAGGCTCTCCGTGGGTCGCCCAACGTGTATGGGCAATACCGGTTCCGCCAACCAGCGGAATCTCTTCCGCGGCTTCGGCAAGGTTAACCACCTTACCCAGACGGCGCAGCCGGGTCATATTTCCCTGCGTATCGACTACGGCCAGACCCGCGGAGTCATAACCACGATATTCCAGACGACGCAGCCCTTCGAGCAGGATTTCAGCAATATCACGCTGCGCTACAGCACCAACAATTCCACACATAGTAAATTTTCCTGACTTAATGGCAGTTCACTGCCATCAGCGTTGTCTTCTGACCTGATTTTTCCGGTATATTCCGGTTCCCCGAGCCTTGTAGAGAATGGGGATTATTTTTATGTTTACTGCTTTAGAGCGAACCGGGAAATCTCCCGGCCCGTTGAAATCGACTTCGGCTGCTGACGGCTATTTCTTCTTCTCCGGGCGCTGCCAGCTGGCATTCAGCTGCTGCTCTTTGCGGTTATAAACCAGCCCGGCCGCAGGCACATCCCGCATAATGGTTGTTCCGGCGGCGATGGTCACGCCATCGGCAACCCTGACCGGCGCAATCAGCTGGGTATCCGATCCCACAAACACATCATCTCCGATGATGGTTTTCGATTTGTTCACGCCGTCGTAGTTGCAGGTAATTGTACCCGCACCAATATTTACGTTAGTACCAATCTCGGCATCGCCCAGGTAGCTAAGGTGACCGGCTTTCGATCCTTTGCCCAGCCGCGCTTTTTTCATCTCAACAAAGTTGCCGACATGGGCGCCTTCAGCCAGCTCACTGCCAGGGCGCAGGCGGGCAAAAGGCCCGACGGTGCAGGAGGATGCCAGATCTGCATCTTCAATCACGCTGTAGGGGCTGATCACGCTGTCATCGGCAATGACGCTATTTTTAATCACGCAGCCGGTGCCGATTACAACCCGGTTGCCGAGCCGTACGTGGCCTTCAATAATCACATTGGTATCGATAACCACATCACGACCATGCTCCAGCGAACCACGCAGATCGAAGCGGGCAGGGTCCAGCAACATCACACCGGCCAGCAGCAGTTTTTCCGCCTGCTCCACCTGATAAGCGCGTTCCAGCGTAGCCAGCTGCAAACGGTTGTTCACACCGTCGGTTTCTGTGGTGCTGCCGGGATGAACCGCCTCGATATGGCGGCCTTCCTGATGTGCCAGCGCGATAATATCCGTAATGTAGTATTCGCCCTGCGCGTTGTTATTTGTCAGCCCGGCCAGCCAGCGTTTGAGGTCGCCGCCGTTCGCAATCAGGATGCCGGTATTAATCTCATTGATGAGGCGCTGCTCCGGTGAGGCGTCCTTTTGCTCAATAATGCCAACGACGCTGCCGTTTTCACGAATGATACGGCCATAGCCCGTGGGGTCATTGAGGATCACCGTCAGCAGACCAATGCCGCCTTCCGGTTTAGCCGCCCGCAGCCGTTGCAGCGTATCCACCGAAATCAGCGGCGCATCGCCGTAAAGCATCAGGATGTCTTCATCATCCGCAAAATGCGGAGCCGCCTGCTGCATCGCATGTCCGGTTCCCAGCTGTTCAGCCTGAAGCACCCAGTTCAGGGAGGCATCATTCAGCGTGCTTTTCAGCAGGTCACCGCCGTGGCCGTAGACCAGGCTTATCTGCTGTGCATCCAGCGCTTTCGCGGTATCGATAACGTGCTGAACCATCGGTTTTCCTGCCAGCAGATGCAAAACTTTTGGCAGGTCGGAGTACATGCGGGTTCCTTTACCAGCGGCAAGGATCGCCACGCTCATCGGACTGTTAGACATAGACATCCTGACTCTTGTTTTGATTAGGAAAGTAAAGCGGGTTAACGCTAAGAATACTACATTTTTCTTGGCCCGAAATTAGCTTTCAGAGGAGAGGAAGTGCCGTACGACGGGCAAAAAAAATGCCAGTCAGTTTCCTGACTGGCATCATGCAGCTTAAACCTGAGTTACATCGCTTTTTTAGTCAACTCAATGACGCGCAGTTTGGCAATTGCTTTCGCCAGTTCTGCTGACGCGATAGCGAAGTCCACATCACCGTGAGAGCTGTTCATATGCTCTTCGGCTTTGCGTTTCGCTTCAAGCGCACGCGCCTCATCAAGATCCGTACCACGGATTGCGGTGTCAGCCAGCACGGTTACCGCGCCAGGCTGCACTTCCAGTACGCCACCGGAGAGATAAATGACCTCTTCGTCGCCGTGCTGCTTAACGATGCGAACCATACCAGGTTTAATGGCGGTCAGGAGCGGGGCGTGGTTTGGGCGAATACCCAGCTCACCTTCGCTTCCTGATACCTGGATGCTTTGTACCAGACCGGAGAACATCTGCTGTTCTGCGCTGACAACGTCCAGGTGAAAAGTCATGGCCATAATTACCCTCCTGAGAAACTCACCCGCTCTGTTTCAGGCTACCTGCCCGATCGCTGCTGTCATTTACCCGACTCGCCTACCGAAATAAGCGCCTCGGGTGTTTAGCTGACGGCTGACCGACGGCAACCTGAATGAGTCAGGGTAACAATTACAGTTTCTTCGCTTTTTCCACGGCTTCGTCGATGGAACCAACCATGTAGAAAGCCTGCTCTGGCAGATGGTCGAACTCGCCTTCCATAATGCCTTTAAAGCCACGGATGGTATCTTTCAGCGTCACGTATTTACCCGGAGAACCGGTGAATACTTCAGCTACGAAGAATGGCTGGGACAGGAAACGCTGCATTTTACGTGAGCGTGCTACCACCAGTTTATCTTCTTCAGACAGTTCATCCATACCCAGGATGGCGATGATGTCTTTCAGTTCCTGATAACGCTGCAACAGTGACTGAACGCCACGCGCAGTGTCATAGTGTTCCTGACCAACAACCAGTGGATCCAGCTGACGGCTGGTAGAATCCAGTGGGTCAACCGCCGGGTAGATACCCAGTGACGCGATCTGACGGCTCAGTACCACAGTTGCATCCAGGTGAGCAAAGGTGGTGGCTGGAGATGGGTCAGTCAAGTCATCCGCAGGAACGTAAACGGCCTGTACGGAGGTGATTGAACCGGTTTTGGTCGAGGTGATACGTTCCTGCAGAACGCCCATCTCTTCCGCCAGCGTTGGCTGATAGCCTACCGCAGAAGGCATACGGCCCAGCAGTGCTGATACTTCAGTACCGGCCAGGGTATAACGGTAGATGTTATCGATGAACAGCAGTACGTCACGACCTTCGTCACGGAACTTCTCTGCCATGGTCAGACCGGTCAGCGCTACGCGCAGACGGTTTCCCGGTGGCTCATTCATCTGACCATAGACCAACGATACTTTGTCGATAACGTTAGAGTCGGTCATTTCGTGGTAGAAGTCGTTACCTTCACGGGTACGTTCGCCCACGCCGGCAAATACGGAGAAACCTGAGTGCTCAGCCGCAATGTTACGGATCAGCTCCATCATGTTTACGGTTTTACCTACACCCGCACCACCGAACAGACCAACTTTACCGCCCTTAGCGAACGGACACATCAGGTCGATAACTTTGATACCGGTTTCCAGCAGCTCCTGAGAGTTTGACTGGTCTTCGTATGAAGGTGCCGCGCGGTGAATCGCCCAGCGCTCTTCTTCACCGATATCGCCTTTCATATCGATTGGCTCACCCAGCACGTTCATGATACGGCCAAGCGTTGCAGTACCAACAGGTACTTCGATCGGGTGTTCAAGGTCAACAGCATCCAGGCCACGCTTCAGGCCGTCTGAAGAACCCATGGCGATGGTACGAACCACGCCACCGCCCAGCTGCTGCTGAACTTCCAGCACCAGACGAACATCACCATTTTTAACCTCAAGGGCGCTGTACACTTGTGGTACTGCGTCCTGAGGGAATTCGACGTCAACTACGGCGCCGATTACCTGGACAATCTTTCCAGTAGCCATCTTGAATCCTCTACCTAATTCGTTTATACCCCGCCCGTACTAAACGAGGCAGGGTATACCTGGTTAAACCGCGGAGGCCCCCGAGACGATCTCGGTAAGTTCCTGGGTGATGCTGGCCTGACGAGCCTTGTTGTATACCAACTGCAGCTCTTTGATCAGGTTTCCGCCGTTGTCGGTTGCGGCTTTCATCGCCACCATTCGCGCGGCCTGCTCGCTGGCCAGGTTTTCTACAACACCCTGGTAAACCTGAGACTCGACATAGCGACGCAGCAATGTGTCCAGCAGCGCTTTCGGGTCGGGCTCATACAGATAGTCCCAGGTGCTTTTCTTCACAACGCCTTCCGCTTCATCCGCGGCCGGTAACGGCAGCAGCTGTGCGATCTGTGGAGACTGCGACATGGTGTTGATAAATTTGTTGCTGACAATAAACAGCTTGTCCAGGCGGCCTTCATCGTATGCCTGTAGCATAACTTTGACCGGGCCAATCAGGTCGGACAGGGCAGGTCTATCACCCATACCGCTTGCCTGAGCAACCACGTTGCCACCCGCCGAGCTGAAGAATGACAGACCTTTAGAACCGATAATCGCCAGATCGCTCTCGACGCCTTTATCAGCCCAGTCTTTCATATCAGCCAGCAATCTTTTGAACAGGTTAATGTTCAAACCACCACAAAGCCCGCGGTCGGTAGAAACGACCAGATAGCCAACGCGTTTAACGTCACGCTCTTCCAGGTAAGGGTGCTTGTATTCCAGATTACCTAACGCAATGTGACCAATCACTTTGCGCATGGTTTCTGCATAAGGACGGCTGGCCGCCATGCGTTCCTGCGATTTACGCATTTTGGAGGCGGCGACCATTTCCATCGCTTTGGTGATCTTCTGCGTGTTTTGCACGCTGCCGATCTTACTACGTATCTCTTTTGCGCCGGCCATAAGCTTCTCCTCAAAGCCTTGCGGCCTGCCCCCGAAGGAACAGGCCGCCAGACATTACCAGGACTGGGTTGCTTTAAACGTCTCGAGGATGCCTTTCAGCTTCTCTTCGATTTCGCCGTTATAGTTACCAGTCTGGTTGATATCAGCCATCAGCTCAGCGTGCTCGCGATCCGCGTAAGCCAGCAGTGCCGCTTCGAAGCTACCGATTTTCGCCAGTTCGACGTCATTCAGGAAGCCGCGCTCGGCAGCAAACAGCACCAGACCCTGCTGCGCTACGGACATCGGCGCATACTGTTTCTGTTTCAGAAGCTCGGTCACTTTCTGACCGTGGCTCAGCTGTTTACGGGTTGCTTCATCCAGATCGGATGCGAACTGAGAGAACGCAGCCAGTTCACGATACTGTGCCAGCGCGGTACGAATACCACCGGACAGTTTCTTGATGATCTTGGTCTGAGCAGCACCACCCACACGGGATACGGAGATACCCGGGTTAACCGCCGGACGAATACCGGAGTTAAACAGGTTGGTTTCCAGGAAGATCTGACCATCGGTAATCGAGATTACGTTGGTTGGAACGAACGCAGAAACGTCACCCGCCTGGGTTTCGATGATTGGCAGCGCGGTCAGTGAACCGGTTTTACCTTTAACTTCACCGTTAGTGAAACGCTCAACGTAGTCGGCGCTCACGCGGGAAGCACGCTCCAGCAGACGGGAGTGGAGGTAGAACACGTCACCAGGGAAGGCTTCACGGCCCGGTGGACGGCGCAGCAGCAGAGAAACCTGACGGTAAGCAACGGCCTGTTTAGACAGGTCATCGTATACGATCAGCGCGTCTTCACCGCGGTCACGGAAGTATTCGCCCATGGCGCAACCGGCGTAAGGTGCCAGGTATTGCAGAGCCGCTGACTCAGATGCGGTCGCAACAACAACGATGGTGTTAGCCAGCGCGTTGTGTTCTTCCAGCTTACGTACCACGTTAGCGATGGTAGAGGCTTTCTGGCCGATAGCAACGTACACGCACTTGATGCCGGAATCGCGCTGGTTGATGATTGCATCAATCGCCATTGCGGTTTTACCGGTCTGACGGTCACCGATGATCAGCTCACGCTGGCCACGGCCGATTGGAATCATCGCATCGACAGATTTGTAACCCGTCTGTACCGGCTGGTCAACGGACTGACGATCGATAACGCCAGGTGCGATCACTTCGATCGGTGAGAAACCGTCGTTGTCGATTGCGCCTTTACCGTCAATTGGCGCACCCAGGGTGTTCACCACGCGGCCCAGCAGACCACGGCCTACCGGTACTTCCAGGATACGGCCAGTACACTTAACTTTCATGCCTTCGGCAAGGTCAGCGTATGGGCCCATAACCACAGCACCTACGGAGTCGCGCTCCAGGTTCAGTGCGATAGCGTAACGGTTACCCGGCAGGGCAATCATCTCACCCTGCATTACATCGGCCAGGCCGTTAACGCGGATGATACCGTCACTTACAGAAACAATTGTACCTTCGTTGTGAGCTTCGCTCACTACATTGAACTGAGCAATGCGCTGCTTGATCAGTTCGCTGATTTCGGTGGAATTCAGTTGCATATGCTCCAGTCCCCTTAAGACTGCAAGGCGTCTGTAAGACGCTCAAGACGACCGCGTACGCTGCCGTCAATGACCATATCACCCGCACGGATGATTACGCCTGCCATTACAGACTTATCAATTTTGCAATTCAGCTTAACTTTGCGTGACAGACGTTTTTCCATCGCGGCGCTGATTTTGGTCAGCTGCACGTCACTCAATGTAGTGGAAGAGATAACTTCAACCTCGGCGGTCGCATCATGTGCGGCACGCAGTTGGATGAACTGTTCCAGTACAGCGGTAAGCGCTGGTAAACGTTTGTTTTCGGCCATAACCTTAATCAGATTCTGACCGGCTTCGTCGAGTTGGTCACCACAGATTGCGATGAAAGCGCCAGATAATGCTTCCGGCGCAAGCGCACCAGAAAGAAGTTCTGATACCTGTTCATTGCCAGCAACTTCAGCGGCAAACGCCAACATCTGCTGCCAACGATCGACACTCTGATGTTCAACCGCAAAGTCAAAAGCGGCTTTAGCGTAGGGGCGAGCTACGGTAGTAAATTCAGACATCAGCCCCTCCCTTACAGTTCAGCGACCAGTTTATCAACGATGTCGCTGTTAGCAGCTTCATCCACGGTACGTTCAATGATTTTCTCGGCACCGGCCACAGCCAGCATCGCGACCTGCTTACGTAACTCTTCACGTGCACGTTTACGCTCGGCATCGATTTCAGCCTGCGCCTGGGTGACGATCTTGTTACGTTCCTGCTCAGCCTCTGCTTTAGCTTCGTCCAGAATCTGCGCACGGCGTTTGTTTGCCTGCTCGATGATTACCTGGGCGTCATCTTTTGCTTTTTTCAGCTGATCGGTCGCATTAGACTGCGCGAGATCCAAATCTTTCTTGGCACGTTCAGCGGAAGCAAGGCCTTCGGCAACTTCTTTCTGGCGCTTTTCGATAGCGGCCATAAGCGGCGGCCATACGTACTTCATGCAGAACGCTACAAACAGGATGAACGCGATAGCCTGGCCGAGGATTGTTGCGTTAATGTTCAAAGCGCAATACCTCTTGTTAAGTTAACTTTTTCTGTCGCCGTCATCGACCGCGGCAGAAGCCGTTTATCGCTAGCCAGGCTAGCGATAAACAATCGGTATTTACGCGACAGCGAACATCACGTACAGACCCAGACCAACAGCGATCATTGGGATTGCATCCACCAGACCCATTACAACAAAGAACTGCGTACGCAGCAGAGGAATCAGATCCGGCTGGCGCGCGGCGCCTTCCAGGAATTTACCTCCGAGGATGCCGATACCGATCGCAGCACCGATTGCCGCCAGGCCCATCATCACAGCGGCAGCCATGTACAGCAGATCCATATTCAGGTTTTCCATGACAGTCTCCAGTTTGTTTCAGTTAAACGCAGTAGTGTTAAGAAAAAAATCAGTGTTCTTCAGATGCCATCGACAGATAGACAATCGTTAAGACCATGAAAATGAAAGCTTGCAGCGAAATAATCAGTATGTGGAAAATGGCCCAAGGCACATTCAGAACCCACTGTGACCACCACGGCAGCAGGCCGGCAATCAGGATAAATATCAATTCACCCGCATACATGTTTCCGAACAGTCGCAGACCCAGAGAAACCGGTTTGGACAGCAGGCTCACACCTTCCAGAATCAGGTTGACCGGAATGAAAACAGGGTGGTTGAAGGGTTGCATTGTCAGCTCTTTAGTAAAGCCGCCAACACCTTTCATCTTGATGCTGTAGAACAGAATCAAAACAAATACGCCAAGCGCCATCGACAACGTAATATTCACGTCAGCGGAAGGCACCACACGCAACGCTGGCAGTCCCAGATAGTGCTCACCGATATACGGCAGCAAATCGATAGGCAGCAGGTCCATGAAGTTCATCAGGAACACCCAGACAAAAATCGTCAGGGCCAGCGGAGCGATAACTTTACTTTTACCGTGGTACATGTCGCGTACGTTGTCGTCAACAAAGCCAACAACCAGCTCGATAGCGGCCTGTAATTTTCCCGGAACGCCACTCGTTGCAGACTTTGCAACTTTGCGAAACAGCACCAGGAACACCAGTCCCAGCACGACAGAGAAAAACATGGAGTCGATATTTAATACCCAGAACGTCGCCGGAGCGTCGTGCGGATTCACTAGCTCGAAGGTACGCAGGTCAAGCTGAAGGTGAGTCAGATGGTGACCTATGTATTCTTGCGGCGTAGAGATTTCTCCTGCAGCCATGATGCCCTTACCCTTTGTTGTTGATTACAGCCGGTGCGACGATTTGCACAATCAGCACCGATAACCAGGCCAGTACCAGCGGCATAAACACCGCCTTAAACACTCCCAGCGCCACGATAAGCATGAGAACAGTAACAATCACTTTCAGCGCTTCGCCCAACGCAAATGTCCAGGCAAGCCGACCTGTTACTTCATGTCCAGCCTGGTGACGCCAGGCGAAAATCATGAACAACATGTTAGGCAGCCAGGCTGCCAGCCCACCCATGACGGCAGACACACCCCAAGTCAGATCTTTAAGGGCAAACAGCACACCGACTAAGACAAATGTCACCAGCTGCAACATCAGCACGGTTCGGGCAAACTTAACACTGTAAAGGGACACTGACATGACGCTGAAACTCTCCTGTCCTATCGGACTATGTCGCGTGTCGTATACAACTGCCTTTACTCTTTCAAGTCAAGCAGCAAAAAACGTGCAAATTATACGGGGCGCACCTGTGATTTCAATGGATAAGTAGAGAAAAAGTGAACAATTATTTAAAATTCTTTCCAGCTGCCTATTTTCCGAAACAAATGACTTCCTGGTTTTGCCTGCAATTTCCTGTAATACAGGCGACTTATCGCTCATAAAGCGTGCGTAAGATCACAATTCAGTAATATCATTAGGGATAAAGAAGTAGCCTTCATGAATAAAATCATGACAACCTCCTCATTAAGAACATAGAAATCATATACTTAAATAAATAAACTTTAAAAAACAGCGCGTCTACCCGATTAAAAGACCTTATTGACATCTGCGACAAATATTTAACAACTCAAAAGCACTTCCCTACGCGAATTTATTTAAAAGATATATTTTCTCGCGTGATTATTCTCTCTCTAAAGTGCCATCGATAACGTGATCAATTTGATAGCGAAATGTGAACATCGCGTTAAATGTAACGTTGGGTATCAAGCCATTTCCAGGTCCAGATTTAACCTGATACTAACAGTGATTCAGGTGTTAATTGTTCTGAAAAAAATGCACAAATTGATCAATTCAAAAATCTTCAGCGCGAAGATAGACACAAATGCACAAAAAAATCACACAGTTTCAATGGGTACAGGCAGATACTAACCCGAATCGATGACCGCAAACAGGGTAAATATGGCGAAATAAAACCGCCCGCATCGTTGATATTGAAAGCCGGACGGTTCTCCGATAGAAGAAAAAAATCAGTTTTGCGATGCGATGATAACCAGATGACGCTCACCTTCCAGCTGTGGAACGGCAAGGGCAGTTACCTGCTCCACCACATAACCTTTCGGCAGTGCGGCTATCTCATCCTGCGGCAAAATGCCTTTCAGCGCGTAAAAACGCCCCTGTGAACCCGGAAGATGGTGGCACCAGCTGACCATATCATTCAGGGATGCAAATGCCCGACTAATCACGCCATCGAACGATGGATCAGCAGAAAACTCCTCAACTCGGCTCTGAACCGGAGTAATATTCTCCAGTTTCAACTCGTGCTGCACCTGACGCAGGAAGCGAACACGCTTTCCAAGGCTGTCCAACAGGGTGAAATGAGCCTGTGGCCGCACAATTGCCAGCGGTACGCCCGGTAATCCCGGACCGGTGCCGACATCGATAAAGCGCTCTCCTTGCAGATGAGGCTCAACAACGATGCTGTCGAGGATGTGCCGTACCAGCATCTGCTCAGGATCCCGCACCGACGTCAGATTGTAGGCCTTGTTCCATTTGTTCAGCATGTCCACATAGCCCACCAGCTGACGTTTTTGCAGATCGGTCAGG
>Ga0256410_1001082_pt1 | contig 21789 bp, 14 predicted proteins | sample PhyWR1_FD_185983 | JGI IMG/M metagenome (GOLD analysis project Ga0256410, IMG submission 185983) | Leaf surface microbial communities from wheat plants in UC Gill Tract Community Farm, Albany, California, United States - DLSL W.R1 | ecosystem: Host-associated > Plants > Phyllosphere >... | reverse complement strand
CGCATGCATATTTATCCGAGTCATTGATATTTACGCATGGCGTGGACAGACGCCATGCGTGATAGCGATACAGCCATAAGGCATCGGTCTTCTTACGTACACCCTGAAGTAACCTCATCAGGGTTATGGCAGGTGAAGGAAGGAATTAGAGAGAGACAATAATAATGGTAGACAGTAAAAAGCGCCCTGGCAAAGATCTTGATCGTATCGATCGCAATATTCTGAACGAATTACAAAAAGACGGACGCATTTCAAACGTTGAACTTTCAAAACGTGTGGGTCTTTCACCAACACCATGTCTGGAACGTGTGCGCCGCCTGGAACGACAGGGCTTCATTCAGGGCTATACAGCACTGTTGAACCCTCACTATCTGGACGCATCACTTCTGGTGTTCGTTGAAATCACGCTGAACCGTGGTGCGCCTGATGTGTTTGAACAATTTAACTCAGCAGTACAGAAGCTTGAAGAAATTCAAGAATGTCATCTGGTATCCGGTGATTTTGACTATCTTCTCAAAACCCGCGTACCTGATATGTCTGCATACCGTAAATTGCTGGGTGAAACCCTGCTACGTTTGCCGGGCGTGAATGACACCCGTACTTACGTCGTGATGGAAGAAGTAAAACAGAGTAATCGTCTGGTTATTAAAACCAGATAATACTGGCCAGGTGCAAAGTTAGCTTATTTTGGTTACACTCCTGGGAATACATACAGCAACAGTCCCGGTATGGTCCGGTTCTGTTGTTCCCATTGAGTTTGAGAACCTGGAGAGCCTTTCTTGAGCCAGGAATATACTGAAGATAAAGACGTAACATTAACGAAACTGAGCAGTGGACGCCGACTACTTGAAGCGTTGCTGGTGCTTATTGCCCTGTTTGCTATCTATTTGATGGCTTCGCTACTCAGCTTTAATCCTTCTGACCCTAGCTGGTCACAAACGGCGTGGCATGAGCCTATCCATAATCTGGGGGGGATCCCTGGTGCGTGGCTGGCGGATACGCTGTTCTTCATCTTTGGTGTCATCGCTTATACCATTCCGGTCATCATCATCGGTGCTTGCTGGTTTACCTGGAAACAGCGGGATGCAGAATACTTCGTTGATTATTTCGCGGTTTCGCTGCGCCTGATTGGCGTGCTTGCCATGGTCCTGACCTCTTGTGGGCTGGCGGCTATCAATGCAGATGATATCTGGTATTTTGCTTCCGGTGGGGTAATAGGAAGTCTGCTGGGTACGGCTTTGCAACCGCTGCTGAACAGTAGTGGTGGAACCATTGTCCTGCTGTGTGTCTGGGCTGCGGGCCTGACGCTGTTTACTGGCTGGTCATGGGTCAGCATTGCGGAAAAAATAGGCAGCTTCACACTTAAAATTTTGACCTTTGCCAGCCACCATACTCGCCGGGATAATACCTGGCAGGACGATGACGAGTATGAGCAGCCGGAACCTGAAAAACAGCCTCGCCGGAGAACTCGTCTGTTACGAGGCGTGGTAACACGCAGACAGAAGCTCTCGCAGAAATTTACGCCACAGCATGGCACTAACGTTGATGAAGCGTTGTTTTCAGGCAAGCGTATGGATGATGAAGAGGACGACGTTGCTCCTGCTCCTGCCGTCCGCGCGGATACTGACGATGTGTTATTTTCCGGTAATTCAGCCACTGACTCGTCGCTGCAAGACGATCCGTTATTCAGTGGTCGTTCAGTACAAGACGATCCCCTGTTTAGCGGGCAGTCGGTTTTTGAGCCAGCCAGAACATTTCCTGACGCGGAGCCTCAGCCTGCCAAGGCCGAACTTTTTGCACCTGCTGCGATGATGGACGCGGTTATTGCCGCCCCGGAGCCTGAAATCCGCTCTTATATACCAGAGCCTGAACCGATAGCAGAACCTCAGTGGTCCGCGCCTGAGCCTGAATTTGCCCCGGCGGCACCGCAACCTGAGCAAGCTCCGCCACCGCCAGTTTATGATACCACCGCGCACCACTATTCTGCGCCGGATGTGGATGTCGTGGCCGAGCCTGAAATCCATCAGCCTGAACCTTCAGCTGACGCTAAGTATGTTCGTCCTCCGCTTTACCATTTTGAAGAGGTGGAACAACAGCGTGCGCGTGAACGTGAACAGCTGGCCGCCTGGTATCAGCCGATACCTGAGCCTGAACCAGAACCTTATCGTTATTCTGCGCCAAAACCACAGCAATCCGCACCCGTTCCAGAGCCATCGCTGGCAGCGGTATCTGTTGCTACTGCGAGTGCCATTCCGGTGACGACGGCTGAAACGGTAAAAACGACAGCAGCAGCAAGCAGTTTTGCCCCAGTATTTAGCATTGCTAGCGATGCCCCACGTCCTCAGGTCAAAGAGGGTATTGGTCCACAGTTACCACGACCTAATCGTGTTCGCGTACCTACGCGTCGTGAGCTGGCTTCTTATGGTATTAAGCTGCCGTCTCAGCGTATGGCGGAAGAACAAGCTCGGCAGGGTCAGCCTGTACAGGAAGACGCCCCGGCTGATGACGAGCACGAATTGCAGCAACGTGAACTGGCTCGTCAGTTTGCGTCCCAGCAACAGCAGCGTTATAGCCAGTATGCTGACGACGAGAGGGATACAGACGAGCAGCAGAGAGCAGAAGCGGAGTTATCCCGTCAGTTTGCTGCCCGTCAGCAACAGCAACAGCAACAGCAACAGCAACAGCAACAGCAACAGCGTCATAGTCACGATGCCGAGGATGAGGCTGCCGAGGTTGAAGCCGAGTTATCGCGTCAGTTTGCCGCTCAACAACAGCAACGCTATAGCAGCCAGCCAGCATCGCCGTCTGCAGCGCCGTTTTCGCTGGATGACTTTGATTTTTACTCACCGATGAAAGAGCTGGTTGATGATGGCCCGATCGAGCCGTTGTTTACCCCTATTGCTGAGCCAGCTGTTTCGCAGCAGCCCTCGCACGCTACCCCATACCCTGCGCCGAGTTCAGCCCAGCCAGCTGATGAGAGACCTGCTGCTCTACATTCAGCAACACCTGCGCCGCAGTATCAGTCTGAACCCGTTGTGCCAGCGAAACCGGCTGCTGAAGAAAGTTTGATTCATCCTTTCCTGATGCGTAATGGTGAAAGACCGCTACAAAAGCCGACCACGCCATTACCGTCGCTGAATTTACTGTCACCACCACCGGCAACCGTTGAACCTGTTGATGCCTTTGCGATGGAACAAATGGCGCGCTTGGTAGAGGCTCGACTGGCGGACTACCGCATTAAGGCTGACGTGGTCGACTATTCTCCAGGTCCGGTTATCACGCGCTTTGAACTTGACCTTGCGCCTGGGGTGAAAGCGGCCCGTATTTCCAATCTTTCACGTGACCTTGCTCGTTCACTTTCGACAGTCGCAGTCCGTGTCGTTGAGGTGATCCCCGGCAAGCCATACGTAGGCCTGGAATTACCGAATAAAAAACGGCATACCGTTTATCTGCGCGAAGTGCTGGATTGCCCGGCATTTCGTGACAGTAGTTCACCTTTGACCGTGGTGCTGGGCAAAGATATTGGTGGTGAACCGGTGGTGGCTGACTTGGCAAAAATGCCTCACTTACTGGTGGCCGGTACTACCGGTTCTGGTAAGTCGGTTGGTGTGAATGCCATGATCCTCAGTATGCTGTATAAAGCGACGCCTGAAGAAGTGCGCTTTATTATGATCGACCCGAAAATGCTCGAGTTGTCAGTGTATGAAGGGATCCCTCATCTGTTGACTGAGGTCGTGACAGACATGAAGGATGCCGCTAACGCGCTGCGCTGGAGTGTTAATGAGATGGAGCGTCGTTATAAATTAATGTCCGCATTGGGAGTGCGTAACCTTGCGGGCTATAACGATCGTGTACTGGAAGCCGAAAGAATGGGACGACCTATTCCTGATCCTTTCTGGAAACCTGGCGACAGTATGGAAATCAGCCATCCGATGCTGGAAAAGCTTCCGTATATCGTGGTGCTGGTGGACGAGTTTGCCGACCTGATGATGACGGTGGGCAAAAAAGTGGAAGAACTGATTGCCCGTCTGGCACAAAAGGCTCGTGCTGCAGGTATTCACCTGGTACTGGCTACCCAGCGCCCTTCAGTTGATGTGATTACCGGTTTAATTAAAGCGAATATTCCAACGCGTATCGCTTTTACTGTCTCAAGTAAAATTGACTCACGTACCATTCTCGACCAAGGAGGGGCGGAGTCGCTGCTGGGCATGGGAGATATGCTTTACTCGGCGCCGAACTCAACCACGCCAATTCGTGTCCACGGTGCCTTTGTGCGTGATGAAGAAGTGCATGCAGTGGTTCAGGACTGGAAAGCCCGCGGACGCCCACAATATATCACTGGTATTACTGCCACAGAGGGGGCTGAAGGTGGTGGTGGACTGGAAGGTGACGAAGAGTTAGATCCTCTGTTCGATCAGGCGGTCGCGTTTGTGGTCGAAAAACGTAAAGCATCCATTTCCGGTGTTCAGCGTCAGTTCCGTATTGGTTATAACCGGGCAGCACGGATCGTTGAACAGATGGAAGCCCAGGGCATTGTCAGCCCGCAGGGACATAACGGCAATCGTGAGGTGCTGGCACCTCCACCGTTTGAATAACGCCACCGTACGTGAGCCGATGACGCGGTTATGCAAAGAAGGGTATATTCTCTATTGCAGCCGCGAGGACATCCTCTACAGTGAGCAACAGAGAGACCATCACCGGATGGGCATAAGGATTTAGAGGGAAGATAATGAAAAAAGTAGTCATAGCCTGTGCACTGTTTACCGCGATTGCCAGCAGTACCGCCTGGGCTGATGCTGCCGGGGACTTGCAGAATCGTCTGGATAAAGTCAGCACCTTTCATGCCAGTTTTACCCAAAAAGTAACGGATGGTAGCGGTGCTACGGTGCAGGAAGGTCAGGGTGATTTATGGGTCAAACGTCCTAATCTGTTTAACTGGCACATGACGCAACCGGATGAAAGTATTCTGGTCTCTGACGGTAAAACGTTATGGTTCTATAACCCGTTTGTTGAACAGGTGAGTGCTAGCTGGCTGAAAGATGTCACCAGCAATACGCCTTTTATGCTGATTGCGCGTAACCAGGCTTCAGACTGGAGCCAGTACAACATCAAGCAAAATGGGGATGACTTTGTTCTGACGCCTAAAAACGGTGCGGGAAATTTGAAGCAGTTCACTATCAATGTCGGCCGTGATGGTGCTATTCATAGTTTCAGCGCTATCGAACAGGACGACCAGCGCAGCAGTTATGCCTTAAAAGCTCAGCCTGCGACAACGGTCGATGCGAGTAAGTTTACCTTCACACCGCCTGCTGGGGTGACAGTAGACGATCAGCGTAAGTAGAGGTTGCAGTGAGTAATCTGTCGCTCGATTTTTCTGAGAATAGCTTTAAGCCTTTGGCCGCACGTATGCGACCAGAAAATCTTGCGCAGTATATTGGCCAGCAACATTTGCTGGCTGAAGGAAAACCGCTGCCCCGTGCAATTGAGGCGGGTCATCTGCATTCCATGATCCTCTGGGGACCGCCAGGGACAGGAAAAACGACACTGGCAGAAGTGATCGCTCACTACGCAGATGCACAAGTTGAGCGTCTTTCTGCGGTAACCTCAGGTGTCAAAGAAATCCGTGAAGCGATTGAACGCGCCCGCCAGAACCGTCACGGAGGTCACCGTACCATTCTGTTTGTCGATGAAGTTCATCGCTTCAATAAAAGTCAGCAGGATGCCTTCCTGCCACATATTGAAGATGGCACCGTGACGTTTATTGGTGCGACTACCGAAAACCCTTCGTTTGAACTTAACTCAGCTCTGTTATCACGCGCTCGTGTCTACTTACTCAAGTCACTGACTGACCAGGAAATAGAGCAGGTACTTGACCAGGCGATGAGTGATAAACAGCGCGGCTATGGTGAGCAGAATATTGTCTTACCCGACGAAACAAGGCTGGCGATTGCCCAGTTAGTGAATGGTGATGCCAGACGTGCTCTGAATACTCTCGAAATGATGGCCGACATGGCAGAAATTGACGCCAAAGGTCAGCGTATTCTCCCGGTCAGTTTACTGACTGAAGTTGCCGGTGAGCGAAGTGCGCGTTTTGATAATAAAGGCGATCGCTTTTACGATCTGATTTCCGCATTACATAAATCAGTGCGCGGTTCCGCCCCGGACGCGGCGCTTTACTGGTATGCACGCATCATCAGTGCGGGCGGCGATCCGCTGTATGTGGCTCGGCGATTACTGGCTATCGCTTCAGAAGATGTGGGAAATGCCGATCCTCGTGCCATGCAGATAGCCATTGCTGCCTGGGACTGTTTTACCCGCGTGGGCCCTGCTGAAGGTGAAAGAGCGATTGCCCAGGCGATTGTCTACCTCGCCTGCGCGGCAAAAAGTAATGCGGTTTATACCGCATTTAAAGCTGCCATGGCGGATGCCCGCGAGCGTCCTGATTATGAAGTTCCCGTGCATTTACGTAATGCGCCAACCAAACTCATGAAAGAGATGGGCTACGGACAGGGCTATCGTTATGCCCATGATGAAGCCAATGCCTATGCGGCGGGCGAAACCTATTTTCCCGAAGAAATGGCACAAACGCGCTATTATCATCCAAGCAACAGAGGCCTTGAAGGTAAGATTGGCGAAAAGCTAGCCTGGTTAACTGAGCTTGATCAGAAAAGCCCCACAAAACGCTATCGCTAAGGCTGACGTTGGGGTAAGGTTAGTAAGATTATCAAGCGGTCGCAGGCTGTGGCCGCATTCCTCTCATTCAATTCGATAAGCACAGGATAAGCATGCTCGATCCCAATCTACTGCGTACTGAGCCAGACGCAGTCGCTGAAAAACTGGCACGCCGAGGCTTTAAGCTGGACGTAGAAATGTTACGCGCGCTCGAAGAGCGTCGTAAAGTATTGCAGGTTAAAACAGAAAATTTGCAAGCTGACCGTAACTCGCGATCGAAATCCATCGGACAGGCGAAAGCACGCGGCGAAGATATTGAACAGCTGCGTTTGCAAGTTAACCAGTTGGGCGAAGAGCTGGATGCAGCTAAAATCGATCTCGATGCTTTACTGGCGGAAATCCGTGACATTGCGCTGACTCTGCCCAATATCCCTGATGACTGCGTTCCGCTAGGAAAAGACGACAGCGATAACGTTGAAGTCAGCCGCTGGGGCGAGCCTCGCAAGTATGATTTTGACGTTCGCGATCACGTTGCGTTAGGCGAATTATCGGGTGGTCTGGATTTTGCTGCTGCCGTTAAACTGACTGGTTCACGCTTTGTGGTGATGAAAGGGCAGGTGGCTCGTCTGCATCGCGCTCTGGGTCAGTTTATGCTTGATTTGCATACCGAACAGCACGGTTACAGTGAAGCCTATGTTCCGTATCTGGTTAATCAGGAAACTTTGTACGGTACCGGACAGCTGCCTAAATTTGGCGGTGACCTGTTCCATACTCGTCCATTGGATGAAGAAGCTGAAACCAGCAACTATGCGCTGATCCCAACTTCCGAAGTGCCATTAACCAACCTGGTACGTGACGAGATCCTTGAAGAAGAGTCTCTGCCACTGAAAATGACCGCTCACACCCCATGTTTCCGCTCTGAAGCGGGTTCATATGGTCGTGACACCCGTGGTCTGATCCGTATGCACCAGTTTGATAAAGTTGAGATGGTGCAGATAGTGCGTCCGGAAGACTCAATGGATGCGCTGGAAGAGATGACAGGCCATGCAGAGAAAGTACTGCAACTGCTGAACCTGCCTTACCGTAAAGTGTTGCTGTGTAGCGGCGATATCGGTTTCGGATCGCGTAAAACCTACGATCTTGAAGTCTGGTTACCGGCACAAGACACTTACCGCGAAATCTCTTCATGTTCCAATATGTGGGATTTCCAGGCTCGCCGCATGCAGGCACGCTGCCGTAGCAAAACGGACAAGAAAACCCGTCTGGTTCACACCTTGAACGGTTCTGGTCTGGCGGTAGGTCGTACTCTGGTTGCGGTGCTGGAAAACTACCAGCAGGCTGACGGTCGTATCGAGATCCCGGAAGTACTGCGTCCTTATATGAAAGGACTGGAATTCATCGGTTAATCTTTCAGGCTACTGAACACTCTGCTGCAGGCCTTTTTCGCGAGCGTAAGTGTTCAGTTATCAAAAAGAGATGATTCCATATTAATAAGCGCCTACGGGCGCTTTTTTGTTTTAAAATTTTACTCAAAGAACCATGAAATTTTTCATCGCAAAAAAAACCACACATTTTGTGTTATTATATCAAAAACAGAGAGATAGCTTTTTTTGCATGGTCGAGTTTCACTTGCAGGATGAATTTTTTCAATCGATAGATGAAAAATCCCCTCAGCCCCCATTAGCACTGGATTGACAATCATTTTTTCAGTGGCATGATGCGCGCAATTGCTCACATTCTCACGGTTTTTTCATCCATGCCAACCTATACCCGTCCCATAAAGTTATTACTTTGTGGGCTTATGCTATTGACCCTGGTAATAGCAGTACTCAACACGCTGGTACCACTCTGGCTGGCACACGAAAACCTGCCAGTATGGCAAGTCGGTATCGTGAGTTCTGCTTATTTCACGGGGAATCTGGTGGGCGCTATGGTAACCGGGAGCATCATTAAACATCTTGGTTTTAACCGCAGTTATTACCTGGCGACATTACTTTTTGCACTCGCCTGTGCAGGGCTTGGTTTGATGGTCGGCACCTGGAGCTGGATGATAATGCGTTTTATCGCCGGTGTGGGCTGTGCGATGCTCTGGGTGATTGTTGAAAGTGCTTTGATGTGCAGTGGTACCACTCAAAACAGGGGGCGTTTGCTGGCTGCCTATATGATGGTGACTTATATCGGTACTGTACTCGGACAGTTTGCTGTCAGCCAGCTGCCGACGACGCTGGTCAGTGTTCTTCCCTGGGCCACTGCGCTGGTACTGGCGGCTATTTTACCGTTACTGTTTACACATATTATCAATAACAGCCAGACGCAGCATGAGAGTACCTCAGTGCGTTTAATGCTACGTTTACGTAATGCACGTCTTGGCGTTCACGGTTGTGTTATCTCCGGTGTGATTCTGGGGTCGTTATATGCCTTAATGCCGCTTTATCTGAATCATCAGGGATTAAGTGATTCCGATATTGGTTTTTGGATGGCGATGATGATCAGTGCAGGGGTGATTGCCCAGTGGCCAATTGGTCGTCTGGCTGATAAATATGGAAGACTGCTGATATTACGAGTGCAGGTATTTGCGATTGTTATCGGCAGTGTCGGCATGCTCAGCCATGCCGCTATGGCACCGGCGCTGTGTATTCTTGGCGCAGCGGGTTTTACTTTATATCCGGTCGCTATGGGCTGGGCTTGTGAAAAAGTAACACATCATCAATTGGTTGCTATGAACCAGGCGTTGTTGCTGAGTTATACCGCGGGGAGTCTGTTAGGTCCCTTGCTCACTGCGGCTTTGATGCAGAATTATTCTGATAGTTTACTGTTTGTCGTGATTGCTGCAGTTTCGCTGGTCTATCTGATGCTGTTATTGCGTAAAACAGGTCAGCACTCAACCCCAGTGGCCCATGCCTGAAAAGCAACAGGCGCTCTTCTGAGCGCCTGTAACGATAAAACAGAGTCATGCTTCTGGTGAGAGTCATCGACCCTGCTAAGCATCAGTACATCACTTTATGACCATACTGCTCAAGGATACCTTTGACGCGCTCCATGGTCTCTTTTTTCGGCGGGTTCACGCCATCCAGTTTGTACTCTTCTCCCATCGCTACCCATTTATGTTTACCGAGTTCATGGTAGGGGAGCAGCTCTATTTTCTCGACGTTACCCATATCACGGGTAAACTCACCCAACAGGTGCGCTGAGTCATCGTCATCTGACCAGCCTGGAACGACAACGTAGCGGATCCAGACATTGATATTCTTTTTCGATAAGTAGCGAGCAAATTCCAGAGTACGCTGGTTAGAGACACCGACCAGATTCTGATGAATTTCATCATTAATCTGCTTCAGGTCGAGCATGACCAGGTCTGTTACCTCGAGTAATTCATCAATCACAGGGTCATAGCGACGGACAAAACCGTTGGTGTCAAGGCAGGTATGAATGCCTTCTTTGTGACAGGCTCGGAACCAGTCACGCACAAATTCGGCTTGCAGAATAGCTTCACCACCGGATGCTGTGACACCGCCACCTGAAGCATTCATAAAGTGACGGTAACTGACAACGTCAGCCATTAATTCCTCGACAGTAATTTCTTTGCCGCCGTGAGTATCCCAAGTATCGCGGTTGTGGCAATAGAGGCAGCGCATCAGGCAGCCCTGGAAGAAAGTGATAAAACGGATGCCCGGGCCATCTACGGTGCCACAGGACTCAAAAGAATGGATTCGTCCAATAACTGACATTGCGGCGTTTCTCCAGCTATGACCCATTCCGGGTCTGTTTTTCACAGACTTCAATGTCTGCGTTTAGTCTGTTTTGCCGATTACCCTTCTGCACAGGTAATTGGCAAAACAGGCTGTCAGCCAGATGACAGACTAATCGTATCATTAGTCATAAAAAATAGATAAATCAATGTTTTAACTTATTTAAATGCAAAGAGGGAAAAACCACGTTTTTCCCTCTTTGTTATTAAGGACTCTACTGTAGCAGAATCCTTATTCCAGGTCTTTTTACTCAGACAAAGAGTTAGAAACTCTTAGTAAATGTACGAGTAATAACGTCTTGCTGTTGCTCTTTGGTCAGAGAGTTGAAGCGCACTGCATAACCTGATACACGAATGGTTAGCTGTGGATATTTCTCTGGATGTTCCATCGCATCAAGCAGCATCTCACGGTTCATCACGTTCACGTTCAGGTGCTGACCACCTTCAATGGACGCTTCGTGATGGAAGTAACCATCCATCAGACCCGCAAGGTTAGTTTTACGCACGTCATCGTCTTTACCCAGCGCGTTTGGCACGATAGAGAAGGTATAAGAGATACCATCTTTCGCATAAGCAAACGGCAGTTTAGCGACTGAGGTCAGAGAGGCAACAGCACCTTTCTGGTCACGGCCGTGCATTGGGTTAGCACCAGGACCAAACGGAGTACCAGCACGACGACCATCTGGGGTATTACCGGTTTTCTTACCGTAAACCACGTTAGAAGTAATGGTCAGTACTGACTGAGTTGGAATCGAGTTGCGGTAAGTTGTCAGTTTCTGAATTTTTTTCATGAAACGTTCAACCAGATCAACAGCGATATCATCAACACGAGAGTCGTTGTTACCAAACTGCGGATATTCGCCTTCGATTTCGAAGTCAACCGCCAGGCCATCTTCATCACGAATTGGTTTTACTGTTGCGTATTTAATGGCTGACAGGGAGTCAGCTGCAACAGACAGTCCGGCAATACCACAAGCCATAGTACGGACAACATCACGGTCATGCAGTGCCATCAGTGATGCTTCGTAGCTGTATTTATCATGCATGTAGTGAATGATGTTCAGCGCAGTGACATACTGTTTAGCCAGCCAGTCCATGAAGTGATCCAGGCGAGCCAGGACATTGTCATAGTCCAGCACGCTATCCATGATAGGCGCTTCTTTCGGACCAACCTGCATTTTCAGTTTTTCATCAATACCGCCGTTGATAGCATACAGCATGGTTTTCGCGAGGTTAGCGCGAGCACCAAAGAACTGCATTTGCTTACCGATAATCATTGGGCTGACGCAACAAGCAATCGCGTAGTCATCATTATCGAAGTCAGGGCGCATCAAATCATCATTCTCATATTGCAGAGAAGAGGTATCGATGGAAACTTTTGCCGCGTATTTTTTGAAGTTCAGTGGCAGTTTTTCAGACCACAGAATGGTGATGTTTGGCTCCGGAGACGGTCCCATAGTGTAGAGGGTGTTCAGGACGCGGAAACTACTTTTGGTGACCAGAGTACGGCCATCAACGCCCATACCGGCGATAGATTCAGTTGCCCAGATTGGGTCACCAGAGAACAGCTCATCATATTCAGGAGTACGCAGGAAACGAACCATACGCAGTTTCATGACCAAGTGGTCAATCATTTCCTGAGCATCAGTCTCAGTAATTTTGCCTGCTTTCAGGTCACGTTCAATGTAGGCATCCAGGAAGGTTGATACGCGTCCGAAGGACATCGCAGCACCATTCTGAGATTTTACTGCTGCCAGGTAACCAAAGTAGGTCCACTGAACCGCTTCCTGTGCATTAGTCGCAGGACCAGAAATGTCGTAGCCATATTTCGCTGCCATTTCTTTAATCTGACCCAGCGCACGATGCTGTTCAGAAATTTCTTCACGCAGACGAATGGTTGCTTCCAGGTCTTCGCCATTTTCCAGTTTGCTCTGCAAAGAGGTGAACTGAGCGAATTTGTCTTTCATCAGGAAGTCGATACCGTACAGTGCTACACGACGGTAGTCACCGATGATACGGCCACGGCCGTAAGCATCTGGCAGACCGGTGATAACACCGGATTTACGGCAACGAATGATATCTGGGGTATAAACGTCAAAGACACCCTGGTTATGGGTTTTGCGGTATTCGGTAAAGATTTTTTTCAGCATCGGATCGAGTTCACGACCGTATACTTTACAAGAACCTTCAACCATTTTGATGCCGCCAAACGGAATAATGGCACGTTTCAGTGGGGCATCAGTTTGCAGACCAACGATAGTTTCGAGGCTTTTATTGATATATCCCGCATCATGAGCGGTGATAGTGGAAGCAAGGTCGGTATCAAAATCAACAGGAGCGTGAGTACGGTTTTCCTGTTTAACGCCTTCCATTACGGAATCCCACAGCGTGGTGGTTGCGTCTGTAGCACCAGCAAGGAAAGACTCATCGCCTTCATACGGTGTGTAGTTTTTCTGAATGAAGTCACGTACGTTGACTTCATTCTGCCAGTCGCCTTTCGCAAAGCCTTCCCATGCGGTGGCCAATTTTTCATTAAGCTCGGACATGTAGCACCTACCTTCTAAAGTGGAGTTCTTCATCCTGCCTGCGACACTAAGACTAATGCTTAGCGCCATCACGCAGATATATTACCCAGTACGTCAACCCGACCAGTAAACCACCGCCGATAATGTTGCCGATGGTGACAGGGATCAGATTGTCAGTGATAAAGTTCATTACAGTCAGGTGGGGAAAGTTCTCTGGAGAAGACCCCACCGCAGTCCAGAATTCCGGGCTGGCAAAATCGCGTACTGCTACAGCCATTGGGATCAGGAACATATTTGCAATGCTGTGTTCGAAGCCGCTAGAGACAAACATAGCCACTGGCAGAATCATCGCAAACATTTTATCCATCAAGCTGCGGCCTGAATAACTCATCCAGACAGCGAGACAGACTAATAAGTTAGCCAGGATACCCAGACAAACGGCCTCAATAAAAGTATGGTGCATTTTATGGTCAGCGGTTTGTAAAAGATTTAAACCCCATTGACCATTTGCCGTCATATACATCCCGGCAAAAAATATCAGTCCCACAAATACCAGTGCACCCACCAGGTTACCGATATAAACGTTAAGCCAGTTCTTAGCCAGTTGCATCCAGGTAATGCGTCCGCTGGCTTTCGCGACCACGATAAGTACGGTCGAGGTGAAGAGGTCAGCCCCACAGACAACGCAGAGGATCAGTCCAAGGGAAAAACATACACCACCAATTAGCTTTACAACACCAAAGGGCAACGCGGCTCCGCCGGTTGTTGATGTGATGTAGAAAACAAAAGCGATAGAAATGAAAACACCAGCGGTAATCGCCAGGAAAAACGTCGTTAATGGATGTTTTGTAGCTTTATATACTCCCGTATTTTCGGCAACTTTCGCCACCTCGGGAGGAAGTATCAGGTCAAAAGGGTTGTCAGCTTTCACACTAACTCTCTCTTCATTTTTATTCGGCGATATGATTTTAACAAAGCGCTATGCAGCAAAAATTGACGTAGATCATATCACACCCAGCTAATAGGCCCTTCTCAAGAGGGGTTTTGTGTTTTTTTGGACTTAACTTATTGAATGTTTTGATAAAAATAAATTTTAAAATTTGTGTGATAAATTGAAATTAAATTTCTAGCAACAGGTAAGAATACCGATGAACAATATTTTGAATCTGTTTATGTATAGCGTAAAAAAATAATATTTCACGGAAAATCAATGAAAAGTGACAAATTAAGCACAGAAACAGCAATAATAAGGGGCATTAATGAATGCCCCTTTAAAATATAATGTTTTTATACCCTTCATACTTCAAGCTGCTTACAGGCAAATCGAATTATTTTGGGTATATCACTGTTAATGCCAAAAATAATGACTTAGTGATTATTTCCAGTAACGAGCTTTCGCACGCTGGAGTTTCTCATAAGTTTTTAACAGCGCCTGGTGTGCAGGGAAGGCAAGTAACTCGCTATCGACGGGTTGCAGGCCGTAGAACGGTTCTTCGCCACTCATCGCTGCACTGGCGGCTTCTACTGCATCGCTACCGTACATGCGGGTAAAGGCATGATGATATTGCAATGGTTCACGCTCTTCTTCCTGAGACAGCAGCAGCAGGGTTTGCAGGCAACGATAGTAATTAGCGCGTTCAGGGCTGAAAATAGAGGAGTTGAATTCGATAGTCCATTCAGTCCAGATCAGTGCTTGCTCTAAATCACCACCGGCCAGAGCCAGCATGGCTTTTAATTCACCGATACGCAGGGTATACCAGCCATTATCTTTGCCAGTTGCCAGACCGAGCAGTTCACGGACGCGGGTAAAGTCGTCATGACCTTCTTCATCCAGCAGTGATATCAGATTGAGGTATTCTTCAGGCGTGGCTTCGCTGCCAGGCAGAGACAACAGGGTCTCACGCAGATGACTGCCCATATTATTATTGGCCAGCAACAGGTCTTCAGCAGGATAAATATCTGACATGCCAGGTACGATAATGCGGCAAGCATAGACATCAAGATGCTGGTAATCAGCGATATACACTTCTTTGCCTTCGGCATTGAAGATAGCCATCAGCGTGGCAAATTCTTGCTCAGTAGTCCCAGAGAAGCTCCAGTCTACGAACGGGTAATCGGCATCCTGTTTGAACGTATCCCACGAAATTAAACCACTTGAATCGATGAAGTGGGTTTCCAGGTTGGTATGTTCAGCCACTTCTTCATCATCAAAGGTAGGTGGAGTAAATACATCCAAATCTTTGAGACCACGGCCTTGCAGCAACTCAGTAACCGTACGCTCAAGCGCCACACCAAAATCAGGGTGAGCACCAAATGATGCAAAGCAGGTTCCGTTTGCCGGGTTAAACAACACGACACAGATAACCGGATATTTTCCGCCCAGAGAGGCATCAAAGGAGAGAATTGGAAAACCTTCGGCTTCCAGAGTGTTGATAGCATCCAGCACACCCGGATAGCGAGCCAGAACTTCAGCAGGGATCTCTGGAAGGCTGATACTTTCAGCAATAATACGATTTTTAATATGACGTTCGAAGACTTCAGATAAACCCTGAACTCGTGCTTCATTCGCGGTATTACCCGCAGACATACCGTTAGATACGTACAGGTTACCGACAATATTCATTGGAATATAAACGGTATTTTGATCTGACTGACGGGTGAATGGCAGGGCACAGATGCCTCTGTCTTCATTTCCCGACTGCAAGTCAACCAGCATACCGGCGGTTAACTCTTGCTCTGGATCGTAAAATGCACGCAGGTAGTCGTCGAGGATCCCTGCAGGCAATTGCTCGTCTTCCGGAATAGGGAACCATTTTTCGTTTGGATAATGCACGAAATCGCTATTAGCGATGGCATCGCCTAACCAGAAATCAGCAAAGAAATAGTTAGTCGAAAGGCGTTCGAAATACTCACCCAGTGCAGAAGCCAGGGCCGCTTTTTTAGTAGCACCTTTACCGTTGGTGAAGCACAAAGGACAATCTTTGTCGCGAATATGTACTGACCAGACGTTAGGTACAGGATTCAGCCAGGAGGCTTCTTCAATGTTAAAACCAAGGTCAGTCAGTTGTTTTTGGAAGCGGGCGATAGAGTCTTCCAGAGCGGCATCTTTGCCAGTAATAAAGGTTTGGGTCATGACTTTCACTATAGGTGGTACGCAAGGAGCCCGATAATACGTGTTTTACTGCCCCGACGCTATCCTCTTGGGGGGTGTTAAGCGGTTACTTAAACGTAAAGAAACGTCGCTTTTTTGTATTGCAGGCATTGCGGTTTTATCCCGGGAGGTTATAGGGTTCTCTGGGGGGGATGTTGCTGTTTTGCCGTCATAAATCGGGTGGTTTTCCTGCTTGTCGGAATATTGTATGGTTGCTCTCTTTTGGCATTCTTGCCTTGCCGCGGATTAACCGTTGCATCACGCTATCGGTGAGTGATAAAACCGATAAGGTAATAAAAACTTATTGTTCGAGGCGTGGTGAGGGGAAATGACACAGATATACAATTTTAGTTCCGGACCGGCAATGCTACCGGCTGAAGTGCTTCGTCGTGCGCAGCAGGAATTATGTGACTGGCAAGGTTTAGGCACATCGGTGATGGAAATCAGTCATCGTAGTAAAGAGTTCATTAAAGTAGCGGAAGAGTCAGCACAAGATCTGCGCGATTTGTTGCAAATCCCCTCTAACTATAAAATCTTATTCTGCCATGGCGGCGGACGCGGACAATTTGCGGGTGTCCCGTTAAATTTACTGGGCGATAAAACTACCGCAGATTATTTTGACGGCGGTTACTGGGCTGCCAGCGCGATTAAAGAAGCGAAGAAATACTGTCAGCCGGTTGCCCATGATGTAAAAATCCTGGTTGACGGCAAGCGTGCGATTAAACCTATGCGCGACTGGCAGGTTTCTGAGAACAGTGCTTTTGTGCATTATTGCCCGAATGAAACTATCGATGGCATCTCTATCGATGAAACGCCTGATTTTGGTGACACTGTTGTTGCAGCCGATTTTTCTTCCACGCTTCTTTCACGTCCTCTGGATATCAGTCGCTTTGGTGTGATTTACGCTGGTGCACAGAAAAACATTGGTCCGGCAGGTCTGACGCTGGTGATTGTTCGTGAAGATTTGCTGGGTAAAGCCCATCAGTCTTGCCCGTCGATTCTGGATTACACCATATTAGACAAAAATGACTCGATGTTTAACACGCCACCGACTTTTGCCTGGTATCTTTCTGGCCTGGTATTTAAATGGCTGAAAGAGCAAGGTGGTGTTGCTGCCATGGATCAAATTAATCAGGCCAAAGCAGACTTGCTGTACGGTGTGATTGATAACAGTGATTTTTATCGTAATGATGTGGCTGCGAGCAATCGTTCACGTATGAACGTGCCGTTCCAGCTGGCAGATGAAGCACTGGATAAACTGTTCCTTGAAGAGTCCTTCGCTGCTGGCCTGCATGCTCTGAAAGGCCACCGTGTGGTCGGTGGAATGCGCGCATCCATTTATAACGCGATGCCGCTGGAAGGTGTAACAGCCCTGACTGACTTCATGGTAGATTTCGAGCGCCGTCGAGGCTAATCGCATCTGACCCCGTATACGGATCTACGGGGTTTCTATTCTGTTTGTATTGAGAGTATTTTGTCCATGCTGGAATCCCTGACATTACAACCTATCAGTCTGGTTGACGGAACCATTAATCTTCCTGGTTCAAAGAGCGTTTCGAATCGCGCATTGCTGCTGGCAGCCCTGGCGAATGGCACCACGGTGCTGACTAATTTGCTGGACAGTGATGATGTCCGACATATGCTCAATGCGTTAAGCACATTGGGCGTCACTTACACGCTTTCCGCCGATCGTACGCGTTGTGAAGTCGTCGGTGTCGGCGGGCCTTTGCAGGTTACGGGCGAGCATGAACTGTTCTTAGGTAATGCTGGTACCGCAATGCGCCCATTGGCTGCAGCTCTGTGCCTTGGCAGTAACAATATCGTACTCACCGGCGAACCGCGGATGAAAGAACGTCCGATTGGTCATCTGGTTGATGCTTTGCGCCAGGGCGGCGCGCAAATTGAATACCTTGAGCAAACTGACTATCCGCCAATTCATCTGCGTGGCGGTTTTGTCGGCGGTAAAGTGACGGTTGATGGGAGCGTATCAAGTCAGTTCCTCACCGCTCTGCTAATGACCGCTCCGCTGGCACCACAGGATACCGAAATCACCATTAAAGGTGACCTGGTATCTAAACCTTATATCGATATCACGCTGAACCTGATGGCGACCTTTGGTGTCACGATTGAAAACTGTGATTATCAGCGTTTTGTGATTAAAGCGGGACAACAATACCAGTCTCCTGGTGCTTACCTGGTGGAAGGTGATGCCTCTTCTGCGTCCTATTTTCTTGCCGCCGGAGCCATTAAAGGTGGCAAAGTCACGGTGACAGGTATTGGTCGTAACAGTGTTCAGGGTGATATCCGTTTTGCCGATGTACTGGAAAAAATGGGTGCTAAAATTACCTGGGGCGAGGACTTTATTGCCTGTGAGCGCGGCGAGCTGAACGCTATCGATATGGATATGAACCATATTCCTGATGCCGCGATGACGATTGCCACTGCCGCTCTGTTTGCTCAAGGCACCACCACACTGCGTAATATTTATAACTGGCGAGTGAAAGAGACCGATCGTCTGAGTGCTATGGCCACTGAGCTACGTAAAGTTGGCGCTGAAGTTGAAGAGGGGGAGGACTACATTACCGTCAAGCCACCGGCTCAGCTGAAATTTGCTGAAATTGGTACCTATAACGACCACCGTATGGCGATGTGTTTCTCGCTGGTGGCACTTTCAGATACCCCAGTGACTATTCTTGACCCAAAATGTACCGCTAAAACTTTCCCGGACTATTTTGAACAACTGGCCGCGATCAGCACGCTGGCGTAAGCTGGCCATCTGAATCAGAATACAAAAGGAAACAGTGTTCGGCTGTTTCCTTTTTTTCGATTCCCGGCAATGATTTTGACTCTCCACGACGAACTTCTGTAACTGACAGCCAATTTGGTGTTTTTCGTTTTTAACCTGGCGTCATATCGTGTAATTATTCGGCATGTGATTGACTTTACCAGGATATTTACGATGAAAAGTAACGATTTCGGTGATTGCGACGCTATAATACCCTGAACTGATATTCTGCGAGTCTGGCGAAAGGAAAAAATGATGACGGTTATTGCCCCAGTGATAACGATTGATGGCCCGAGCGGCGCAGGTAAAGGCACGCTTTGTAAAGCGATGGCTAAAGCGCTGCAATGGCATTTGCTCGACTCTGGTGCTATATATCGTGTACTGGCATTAGCGGCATTGCATCATCATGTTGATATCCGTTCGGAAGAGGCTCTGGTTCCTCTGGCTGCTCATCTGGATGTCCGTTTTGTTTCAACGGAGGCTCTGGTGGGCATCATTCTTGAAGGTGAAGATGTCAGTGCTGAAATTCGCACCCAGGATGTCGCTGAAGCCGCGTCAAAAATAGCGGCTTTCCCAAGAGTGCGCGAGGCGTTACTGCGCCGTCAGCGCGCGTTTCGTGACTTACCGGGCTTGATTGCTGACGGCCGGGATATGGGTACAGTGGTATTCCCAGATGCACCAGTAAAGATATTTCTCGATGCTTCAGCAGAAGAACGTGCGGACAGACGCATGCGACAGTTGCAGGAACAAGGCATTAGTGTTAACTTTGAGCGCCTTTTGGTCGAGATAAAGGACCGTGACGATAGAGATCGTAACCGTCCTGTTGCGCCATTAGTGCCTGCTCAGGATGCATTAATACTTGATTCCACCGGTATGAGCATAGAGCAAGTGATTGAAAAATCACTAGAATACGCCAGAAGTAAACTGGCGCTCGTTTGAAATAACGACCGATACCAATAACCTGCTGCAAAGGATTGTGTGCAGGCATGTGAAACAACCCCATCCGGCATGATGCTAGATGGACGTTAAATTGAAGAATCCTGAAGATTATCAATATGACTGAATCTTTTGCTCAACTATTTGAAGAGTCCCTGAAAGAAATCGAAACCCGCCCGGGTTCTATCGTTCGTGGTGTTGTTGTTGCTATCGACAAAGATATCGTACTGGTTGACGCCGGTCTGAAATCTGAGTCCGCCATTCCGGCTGAGCAGTTCAAAAACGCCCAGGGCGAACTGGAAATCCAGGTTGGTGACGAAGTTGACGTTGCTCTGGATGCAGTAGAAGACGGCTTCGGTGAAACCCTGCTGTCCCGCGAGAAAGCTAAACGTCATGAAGCTTGGATCACGCTGGAAAAAGCTTACGAAGACGCTGAAACTGTTACCGGTGTTATTAACGGCAAAGTCAAGGGCGGCTTCACTGTTGAGCTGAACGGCATTCGTGCGTTCCTGCCAGGTTCACTGGTAGATGTTCGTCCGGTCCGTGACACTCTGCATTTGGAAGGCAAAGAGCTTGAGTTTAAAGTTATCAAGCTTGATCAGAAGCGCAACAACGTTGTTGTTTCTCGTCGTGCGGTTATCGAGTCTGAGAACAGTGCAGAACGTGATCAGCTGCTTGAAAACCTGCAAGAAGGCATGGAAGTTAAAGGTATCGTTAAGAACCTTACTGACTACGGTGCATTCGTTGACCTGGGTGGCGTAGACGGCCTGTTGCACATCACTGATATGGCATGGAAACGCGTTAAGCATCCAAGCGAAATCGTGAACGTTGGCGATGAAATCACTGTTAAAGTTCTGAAATTTGACCGTGAGCGTACTCGTGTTTCCCTCGGCCTGAAACAGCTGGGCGAAGATCCATGGGTTGCTATCGCTAAACGTTATCCAGAAGGTACCAAACTGACTGGTCGCGTAACTAACCTGACTGATTACGGCTGCTTCGTAGAAATCGAAGAAGGCGTAGAAGGCCTGGTACACGTGTCTGAAATGGATTGGACCAACAAAAACATCCACCCATCCAAAGTTGTTAACGTTGGTGATGTAGTGGAAGTTATGGTTCTGGATATCGACGAAGAACGTCGTCGTATCTCCCTGGGTCTGAAGCAGTGTAAATCTAACCCATGGCAGCTGTTTGCTGAGACCCACAATAAAGGCGATCGCGTTGAAGGTAAAATCAAGTCAATCACTGACTTTGGTATCTTCATCGGCCTGGACGGTGGTATCGACGGCCTGGTTCACCTGTCTGACATCTCCTGGAACGTTACAGGCGAAGAAGCAGTTCGTGAATACAAAAAAGGTGATGAAATCGCCGCTGTTGTTCTGCAGGTTGACGCAGAGCGCGAGCGTATCTCCCTGGGCGTTAAGCAACTGGCTGAAGATCCGTTCAACAACTACGTTGCAATCAACAAAAAAGGCACTATCGTTAACGGTAAAGTGACCGCAGTTGATGCTAAAGGTGCTACAGTTGAACTGGCTGATGGCGTTGAAGGCTACCTGCGTGCTTCCGAAGCGTCACGTGACCGCGTTGAAGATGCAACTCTGGTTCTGAATGTTGGCGACGATGTTGAAGCTAAATTCACCGGTGTTGATCGCAAAAACCGTATCGTTAGTCTGTCTGTACGTGCTAAAGACGAAGCTGACGAGAAAGATGCTATTGCTTCTGTTAACAACAAACCAGAAGAAAGCAACTTCTCTAGCGCTATGGCTGAAGCATTCAAAGCAGCTAAAGGCGAATAATCTACTGCAAATTTTTGCAACGTAGATAACGGGGCGACTTTGGTCGCCCCGGTTCGGTTGGTAGCTGTAAGTTTATTTTATGAAAACTGGAGGAATCATGACCAAGTCAGAATTGATCGAAAGACTTGCAACCCAGCACTCTCATATTCCAGCGAAGTCTGTGGAAGATGCAGTTAAAG
>Ga0256410_1001081_pt1 | contig 21832 bp, 22 predicted proteins | sample PhyWR1_FD_185983 | JGI IMG/M metagenome (GOLD analysis project Ga0256410, IMG submission 185983) | Leaf surface microbial communities from wheat plants in UC Gill Tract Community Farm, Albany, California, United States - DLSL W.R1 | ecosystem: Host-associated > Plants > Phyllosphere >... | reverse complement strand
ATAAGCCAGGCCTAAAGAATGTGAACCGCTTGCACAGGCAGCACTGATGGTCAGATTGATTCCTCTGAGCCGAAAAATCGTAGAGAGATTCATCGTCACGGTTGAGTTCATGGATTTGAATATGGATCCGGAACCCATCAATGTGGTATCTTTTTTTTCTCGCACGATATCTGTAGCTTCTACAACTGCCTGAGAAACACTATCATTACCGTACAGGATGCCGACCTCGTTGTGATCGAAAAAATCCTGATTTATCCCGGCCTGTTTCAGAGCATCTGTGGTTGCGATGTATGCATACTCGCTTTCCTCGCCCATACTGATGCGCTGTCTTCTTGTAAGCTGGGCTTTAAGATCCGGTTTTGGAACGTGACCCATCAAACCGGATCTGTAACCGAATTCTTTCCTGTTCTGATCCAAAACAATTCCAGATTGGCCTTGAAAAAGGGAATTTTTAACTTCATCCAAAGAAATCCCAATGCAGGAATAAATTCCCATTCCGGTGATGACGACTCTGTTTTCCATTATTATAAATTTAACAATATATTTAGTTTAACAACGAAACAATTGGAGACAATTGAAAAATTGGTAACTGACACATTGATTTACTTTTTACGTAGTTTAAGAATAAATTCCGCCGTTGATATTAATGACCTCGCCGGTAATGTAAGATGATTTTCTGGATGCTAAAAAAGCAACCAGATCTGCCACTTCTTCCGCTTCGCCAAATCTGTTGGCAGGAATCATAGCTTTCAGTTCATCTTCATTGAAATCCTGCGTCATATCTGTTTTAATAAAACCCGGTGCAACTGCATTTACGGTGATATTTCTTTTAGCAACTTCCTGAGCCAAAGCTTTTGTAGCACCTACTACTGCGCCTTTTGCTGCTGAGTAATTGGTTTGTCCTGCCGTTCCTTTCACTCCGGAAACAGAAACCATATTGATGATTCTGCCATATTTGTTTCTCAGTAATTTCTGAATAAAGAAGTTGGTGACGTTATAAAAACCATTCAAACTCGTGTTAATCACAGCGTTCCAGTCTTCTCTGGGCATCCACATAAATAATCCGTCTCTTGTGATTCCAGCGTTGTTGACGATCACTTCTACGATAGAATTTGGATTGTTTTCCTGCCATTCGTTTAATACTTTTTGAGTTTCGTCAGCATTTCCTACATCAAATTTAAGAATTTCGCCTGTAGCACCCAATTCTTCAACTTTTGCTAAAGTTTCCTTTGCTGCAGCTTCGTTTGAAGTATAGTTAATTAAAATATGATAATTTTTTTCCTCGGCCAGCTTCAGACATATTGCCCTTCCAATTCCTCTGGATCCTCCTGTTATAATGGCACATTTCATGGGTTTCAGTTTTTATTTAATTGATTATGAATGTAAAACCTCAGTTTCCATCAAATATTTTTTTACGCCCTGCAAATATGGATACATCACCATATCTTCTGAAAATGCAGCAATAATTTTTCGGATATCGGTGTATAATTCTCTTGTGGATGATGAGATCTGATCCTGAAAACCAAGATATTCAACCGCCTGAACAATAGTAATAGCTTCAATCGCCAGTACTTCAAAAGCATTTTCGATAACCTTTCTGCAGATCACCGCGGCATTGGTTCCCATACTCACAATATCCTGATTATCATTGTTGTTAGGAATGCTGTGTACATACATTGGATTGGACAGCATCTGGCTTTCTGCTGTTGTAGAAGTCGCTGTAAACTGAACGCCCTGCATCCCAAAATTGAATCCCAGTTTCCCTAAATTCACAAACGGCGGGAAAATCTCATTAATTTTAGCATTCAGCAGATAATTCAGCTGTCTTTCTGCAAGCATTGTCAACTTTGTCACCACAATTTTTAGCTTGTCCATTTCCAGAGAAATATAATCGCCGTGGAAATTTCCACCGTGATAAACGTGCTGATCCTCAACATTAATGATTGGATTATCATTAGCAGAATTGATCTCATTTTCCAGCACTTCTTCCGTATATTCCAAAGTATCCAGAACAGGTCCCAAAATCTGAGGCACACATCTCAAAGAATAATATTCCTGAACTTTTTCCTTGAACACTTTGTCCTGCTCTTCAAAACTTGTGTAGAGATGGTCTTCTCTTTTTCTAATTAATTTACTGTCAGACAGATAATTGCGCATTTTTTCCGCCACTTTTTGTTGCCCAAGATGCTTTTTGGTCGCATTAAGAGATTCGGAAAAATGATCATCATAAGCCTGAACCAATTCATTGATCGCGCACGATAATTTGATAGAAATCTCTGTTAACTGACTGGCTTTGTAAGCATTTACGATTCCAATTCCGGACATCACAGAAGTTCCGTTCATCAACGCAAGACCTTCGCGGATTTCGACGTTAATGGGTTGCAATCCTTCGCTTTCAAACACTTCTTTCGTTAATTTTCTTTCACCTTCAAAGAAAACTTCGCCTTCGCCAATAAGAACTAGAGCTAAATGTGCTAACTGCACCAAATCGCCGCTTGCACCTACACCGCCGTGCTCGAAGATGAGTGGCGTAACATTCCTGTTTATCAATTCTTTAAGCAAATGAATAACCGAATCGTGAACACCGGAACGGCCTAATGACAAAGTATTAAGTCTCGCCAACATACAAGCCTTCACCTCATCCGCAGGCAGTGGATTTCCGATACCAGAGGAATGGCTTCTGATAAGATTATACTGAAGCTGATGCGTATCCTGATCGTTGATCTTGAATTGCGCCATAGGCCCAAAACCCGTATTGACGCCATAGATCACTTTATTTTTTGAAAACTCTTTCAAAAACTGGAAACTGGCATTCACTCTTTCTAGAAGTGAATCCTCCAATTCTATGCTTTCGTTTCCGATGATTACTTTTTGAAAGTCTCTAATATGTAAATGGTTGCTAATTTTCATTAATTATAGTAATAAAAGATAAAATTGTAATATAATTAAATATTTGTCATTAATTTTGCGCAAAGATAAAAGTTTTATTAAACAAATGAGCAAAGAAATTGTTGATGTTCTAGTAATTGGGGCCGGACCTTCGGGCTGCGTTTCCTCTGCTTTTCTGAAAAAGAATAACATCAATGTAAAAGTTGTTGAAAAAACACGCTTTCCCAGACTTGTGGTAGGTGAAAGTCTGATTCCCAGAGTGATGGATCATTTTGAGGAAGCCGGATTGTTTCCTGCGTTAGATAAAATGGGTTTTGAAAAGAAATTGGGCGCTCGTTTTATGCGTGGCAGTGAAGTATGCGTCTTTGATTTCAGCAATAAATTTGGTGAAGGCTGGGACTGGACATGGCAGGTTCCGAGAGCTGATTTTGACAATACTTTAGCTCAGGAAGTGATTAACAAAGGTGTAGATCTGGAATTTGAAACCGAGGTGATTGGCATTGAATTCAACGGGACAGATTCTATTACAACTGTTAAAAATAAAAACGGCGAAACCAAGGAAATCCATGCAAAATTCGTCATTGATTCCAGTGGTTACGGACGAGTTCTTCCCAGATTATTAGATTTGGAAAAGCCTTCAAAACTCTCGCCACATTCTGCAATTTTTGCGCACGTGGATGATATTAATCGTGAGGCAGGCGAGGAAGGCACTTTGATTTCCTTTGATATTATTGAAACGGAAGTCTGGCTTTGGGTGATTCCGTTTTCAAATGGAAAAACAAGTTTAGGAATCGTTGGACCGACTGAATATATTGATAAACTGGCGGAAAATGACGATACAACTGAAGCCTTGAGAAAGGCCATTTCGCTGTCAGATTATTACGTCAGACGTTTTGGCGAAGTTGATTTTCTCTTTGAACCGAGACTGCTGAAAGATTATTCCTGCTCCGTAAAAAAATTATTTGGTGACGGATTTGCGTTGACTGGAAATGCTTCGGAATTTTTAGATCCTGTTTTTTCGTCAGGAATGGCATTTGCAACAGAATCCGGAATGCTTGCTGCAAAACTAGCATTAAGACAACTGAACGGCGAAACCATCGACTGGCAAAAGGAATATTCCGATTACATTTTATACGGTGTGAATGTTTTTACCACTTATGTGAAAGAATGGTACACTGGAAATCTTCAGGAATTATTTTTCCACCAACCGGAAAATCCTGATGTAAAGAGAAAAATATGTGCAGTTCTTGCTGGTTACGTTTGGGATAAGAAAAACCCCTTTGTGAGGATCCACGATACAGCAGTTAAGAATCTTGCAGATTTCATCAAATTAGAAAAATCCGAAAAACAATAAGAAAAGGTCTGAAATTTCAGACCTTTTCTACTTTTTATCTAACAAGCTTTTTCAAAGCCTTGCCAACCAATTTCCCTGTCACTTCATAGGCTGCGGCAATTCTGCCGTATTCCATCGTGAAATCCTTATTGGTCTTTTTCCCAAGAATCTCAGCACCGTGAATTTTCATTACTACTTTTGAAGGATTATCAGTTTCTACAAAGATCAAATCGGATGTCAGTTTTCCTTCCTGAGCCACCAACCCGGCGTGCCAACCCGCGTAAACCCATTTTGTATTGATGATCAAAGTATATTTTGACTTTATATCTTTTTTGAAAACCACTTGCTTAGACCATCCATTGACACCTTTCAAGAAATAATTGAGATATTCTGTGTCTTTAAAAGTTTGCCAGGAATCCGACCATTTTTGCCAGGCTACATCATTTTTCTTTGATAAAGTTTCAGCTTTTCTTTTTTCTAAATATTGCGCTTCTGTATAATTTTCTGCCTGAAAAAGTACATTATCAAATTTCAGCTGAACATTGACTTCTGTTTGATCTTTCAAAAAATCAAAAGTTCCGGATTCAAAATTCAGTTGATTCTGCGCAAAAGTAAATGCCGAAAACATAAGAACGATAAGTAGTAATAGTTTTTTCATAGTTTTTTGTTGATCGTAAATATATTATTTTGGTTATTTAGTTCCTTTATTGAGTTCTCTCAATAATAATCTTCCCGTTCTTTCGTATGCTGAAGAAATCCGTTCATATTCCATTATAAAATCTTTACTACCACTTGTGGATTTGCCTTGAATCTCGATAGAACTTAATGTCATCAATACGTTTGAAGGATTGTCTGTCTCCACAAATTTAATATATGTATTTAAAATTGCGGGCTGCGTAATTACTCCTGCCTGCCAACCGGGATTTACCCATCTTCCATCTACAATTAAAGTATATTTGGTTTTTACATTTCTACCAAAAATAATTTTTCTGGAATTATTAAGGGCATTCAAAACTTTTTCTGGATAAACAGATGTTTTGTAATACTCCCATTCACTATTCCATTTTTCCCAAGCTTTTACACCTCTTTTTGGATTTACCAAAAGATCATTCTTTCTTTTATTAAGATACTCTGCTTCAGTAGTGTTTTCTTTCATAAGTAACAAACTGTCAAAAGTAAGTTCAACATTTACCTCCGTTTGGTCTTTCAAAAAATCAAAATTCCCGGAAACAACTTTAAGCTTTTGTGCAAAAATCATTGTCGTAAACACTAAGACAACAAGTAATAATAGTTTTTTCATTGTTATTAATTGTGTGAAATTTATTTCCGTAAATCTATAAAATTAATTGGTTTTCGGCTGGTTGGGTTAAAAACAACTTTAGATAATACATCAAAATCCACTATTTCGATCTTTGGGCTCACCCTCAGTTTTGCGCGGAAATGATCTCTCACTTCATCCACAAAATTTTCCGTTTCATTGTCTGTGCTTATTTTAATGATAATTTCATCCAGACCAATTTCGTCTGATTTGATAACGATTTGGTAGCAGGAAATTCCGGTGAAATCATTCAGAATATCACTCATCGCCGGCGGATACAAAGTTGTTCCCTTATATTTAATCATCTGCTGTTTTCTGCCGAGAACCGGACCAAGACGCATCGTATTTCTGCCACATTTGCAAGGTTCATAATGCGCTTTCACCAAATCGCCTGTTTTAAATCGAAAAAGCGGAAGAGCTTCAACGCCTAAAGTTGTGATGGTCAATTCGCCGCTATCGCCTTCATTTACCGGGTTTTCATTTTCATCAAGGATTTCTGTAATGATCAATTCAGGATGATGATGACCACCAATTTGGAATTCACACTCCGTAAAAGCCGTACTCATCTCCGTAGAAGCGTAAGTGGAATACAATTGTATATCCCATTTCTCTTTTATTTTTTGAGAAAGAATATTATCACTAAAATCCTGGTTTTTAAGACTTTCCCCAATGCAAATTGCGCCATAAACGCTGGAGTTTTTATAGTCGATATTATTTCTTTCAGCGTAATCAATCATCTTTAGCAGAAACGAGGGAACGGTTATAAGATATTTAGGTTTATATCGCAAAATCGAATCCCATTGTAATTCCGGAATCCCGGGTCCCATTCTCACCACGCTCGCTCCCATTTTTCTAAGGCCAAGAAAATACGCCAGACCAGCCATAAATCTTTTGTCAATTGTCGTAATCATCTGCACAACATCACCTTTTTGGATTCCGGCGCAGGCAAAAGAAATCGCCTCGTTGTAAGCTAATCTTTCCAAATCCTTGTCCGACAGTCCGAAAGTTACAGGATCGCCTAAAGTGCCTGACGTTGTGCTGTAATCCACGATTTTAGTTTGAGGAATACAGAAGAAATCATTATTATTTTGCTGAATATCATTTTTGGAGGTCGTCGGGATTTTGGCTAAATCTTCAAGCGTTTTGATTTCATTAATATCAATTTCATTATCAATAAATAATTTCTGATAAAAAGGAGAATTAGATTTGAGATAAATCAAAAGCGCTTTCAATTTACTTTCCTGAAAGGTTTTGATCGATTTTAAATCCGATTTTTCAATGATTGGGTATAGTTCCAAGGATGATATTTTTTTAGTTTAAGCGTTATTAGGCACACAAAGTTAATTTATCGTCTCGCGCAGATTTTGCAAATTTCTTTTCATCTGCTAAATCTACAGAATCTGCGAGATATCAAATCTGATATAAACTAATTTGTTCCATGCATTTTGTGACTTTAGTACAAGTCGCAAATTTATAAATTTTATGATTCTGAATCTGAAGTTTTTAACATTCAGAAACCACGCAAAAGATACCTTTAAAATCGCCAAAAATCACTAAATTCGCAAACTTAATCTATCAGAAACAGATTTGACACATTGAAAATGAGCAAGTTTACCGAATATAAAAATCTCAGCCTTACCGAAACTGCAAAAAACGTTGCAGAATTTTGGAAAACCAACGATACCTTCAAAAAATCCGTAGAAATCCGCGAAGGAGAACCGGAATTTGTTTTTTATGAAGGACCGCCTTCCGCCAACGGAATGCCGGGAATTCACCACGTAATGGCAAGAGCGATTAAGGATATTTTTTGCCGTTTCCAAACGCAAAACGGAAAACAGGTGTTCAGAAAAGCAGGTTGGGACACACACGGACTTCCTGTAGAATTGGGCGTTGAGAAAGAATTGGGCATCACCAAAGAAGATATCGGCAAAAAAATCAGCATCGAAGAATACAACGAAGCTTGTAAAAATGCCGTGATGCGCTACACCGATGTCTGGAACGATATGACTGAAAAAATTGGTTATTGGGTAGATATGGAAAATCCGTATATCACTTACAAACCAAAATATATGGAATCGGTTTGGTGGCTTTTGAAACAGATTTACAACAAAGGTTTAATTTATAAAGGCTACACCATTCAGCCGTATTCTCCTAAAGCGGGAACCGGTCTGTCTTCCCATGAAGTCAATCAACCCGGCGCTTACCGTGATGTGTCTGATACAACGGTTGTAGCGCAATTCAAAATTAAAAAAGCGCCAGAAAATGCGAGCGAAACCTGGAAAGAAATTTCTAAAATAGCATATCCGAATACCGAAATTAATTCGGATGAAATTGCAGGTGCAACTTGTGGTGGCGCTTTGCACTGGGCAGAATTTGACAAGGAAAAACCTCAAGCTTCCGTTTATTTCTTAGCCTGGACGACGACACCTTGGACTTTACCTTCCAACACAGCGTTGACCGTTGGACCAAAAATCGATTATGTTTTAGTAAAAACTTTCAACCAATATACTTTTGAACCGATTCATATTATTTTGGCGAAAGCTTTGGTTGGAAAACAGTTTGCGAAGAAATATGCAGAAGGAACTGATGAAGATTTTGCCAATTACACTTCTGAAACTAAAGTTATTCCATATAAAATCTTATCAGAATTCAAAGGTGCTGATTTGGTGGGGATTCAATACGAGCAATTATTAGATTACGCAACGCCGTACCAAAATCCCGAGAACGCTTTCCGGGTGATTTCTGGAGATTTCGTGACCACCGAAGATGGAACAGGAATCGTACACACCGCGCCAACTTTTGGTGCAGATGATGCGAAAGTGGCGAAAGAAGCTTCTCCTGAAGTTCCGCCAATGTTGGTTTTGGATGATAATGGAAATCCCGTTCCTTTGGTTGATTTGCAGGGTAGATTTTTATCGGTTGTAAAAGATGAGACATACGGTTTTGCAAATGAATATGTGAAAGGCGAATATCTTAATGAAGAAGAAAAAAGTACAGAATTCAATATTCAGAAAGAAAATTTAAAATCAATTATCGCTGATTTGAAAGCGTATCTTTCTGTTGATGAGAGAATTGCCTTAAAATTAAGAAAAGAAAACAAAGCCTTCAAGGTTGAAAAATATGTTCACAGTTATCCGCACAGCTGGAGAACTGATGAACCTTTGCTGTATTATCCGCTGGATTCCTGGTTCATCAAAGTGACCGATGTGAAAGACAGAATGTTCGATTTGAATGAAACCATCAACTGGAAACCAAAATCCACAGGTGAAGGCCGTTTCGGAAACTGGTTGAAAAACGCGAACGACTGGAATCTTTCCCGCTCAAGATACTGGGGAATTCCATTGCCAATCTGGAGAACGGAGGATAAAAAAGAAGAAGTTATCATCGGTTCTGTTGAAGAATTATACAGCGCGATCGAAAAGTCTATAAAGGCTGGTTTCCAGAAGGAAAATCCTTTCAAAGATTTTGAAATCGGAAATATGTCTGAGGAAAACTATGCAAAAGTAGACCTTCATAAAAATATTGTAGACCAGATTACTTTGGTTTCAGATTTAGGACAGCCGATGAAGCGTGAGAGCGATTTGATTGATGTCTGGTTTGATTCCGGAGCGATGCCTTATGCGCAGCTGCATTATCCGTTTGAAAATAAAGAACAAGTTGATAACAACAAAGCTTTCCCGGCAGATTTCATCGCAGAAGGTGTAGACCAGACGCGTGGCTGGTTTTATACTTTGCACGCTATTGCAACAACGGTTTTCGATTCTGTAGCGTACAAAAACGTAATGAGCAACGGACTTGTTTTGGATAAAAACGGCATCAAAATGTCGAAATCCAAAGGCAATACGGTGGATCCATTCGAAACACTTTCGGTTTATGGCCCGGATGCCACCCGTTGGTATATGATTTCCAATGCAAATCCTTGGGAAAACCTGAAATTTGACATTGAAGGAATTGATGAAGTGCGCAGAAAATTCTTCGGAACGCTTTATAACACCTACTCGTTCTTCGCTCTTTATGCGAATGTTGACGGATTTAATTATTCAGAAAAAAACATTGAAAACAGACCCGAAATTGACCGTTGGATTCTATCCGAACTCAATCTGTTAATTAAAGAAGTAAAAGCGTTTTACGAAGATTACGAGCCCACAAGAGTTGCAAGAGAAATCAGCACTTTTGTAAATGACAATTTAAGCAATTGGTACGTAAGACTTTGCAGAAGACGTTTCTGGAAAGGCGATTATTCTGATGATAAAATTTCTGCTTACCAAACTTTATACACTTGTCTGGAAACTGTAGCGAAACTTTCTGCGCCAATTGCACCGTTTTTTATGGATCAGTTGTTCCAGGATTTAAACAAGGTAACAGGAAAAGATTCTGCGGATTCTATTCACCTCACCGACTTCCCTATTGCAGATGAAAGTCTTATTGATACTGATCTTGTGGAGAAAACACATTTGGCCCAAACCATTACAAGTATGGTTTTCTCACTGAGAAAAAAGGAAAATGTAAAAGTTCGTCAGCCACTTCAAAAAGTGTTAATTCCTGTTTTGGACAAGAAAACTGAGGCGCAAATTTTGGCAGTTTCAGAATTGATTAAGCAGGAAGTAAACGTTAAAGAATTGCAGTTAATCAACGCGGAAGAAGCTTCCCATTTAATTGTGAAGCAGATCAAACCGAATTTTAAAACCCTCGGCGCTAGACTTGGAAAAGATATGAAAACGGTTGCCGGCGAGATTTCTAATTTCACTTCTGAGCAGATTGCTTCTTTAGAAAAAGAAGGAAAAGCAACAGTTTCCGGATACGAAATTACAGCTGAAGATGTAGAAATTTTCACAAAAGACATCCCGGGATGGACAGTTGCAAGCGAAGGAAAAATGACTGTGGCATTAGATTTGACGCTCACGGAGGAATTGAAATCCGAAGGAATAGCCAGAGAATTCATCAACAGAATTCAAGGCCTCAGAAAAGAAAAAGATTTTGATTTAACAGACAGGATATCAATCCAGTTAGAAGACAATTCTCCGTTCCAGAAAGAACTTACTAACAATGAAGTATATATTTCTGAAGAAGTATTGTCGGATAAAATAGAATTTGTAAATTCACTCTCGAATTTTGACGAAATAGAGATAGATGAGGAAAAATTCAAGGTAAAAGTTGAGAAAAAGTAAATAAAAATTAATTATCATTAATAAATTATTAATCATAAGTACTCTTATTTTCATTTACAACTTTTCTATATTGTTAAAAAAATAAAAGTTAAATAATTAATAACCCAAAAAAATGGCTGACGAAAAACTACGATATAATGATGCCGATCTGCAGGAATTCAAAAAACTGATTCAGGACAAAATTGCAAAAGCAGAACACGACCTTGTTCTTATAAAAGAAAGTTTTATTAATGATCAAAACAACGGCACAGACGACACTTCGCCTACCTTCAAAGCTTTTGAAGAAGGTGCAGAAACACTGAGCAAAGAGCAGAATTCTATTCTTGCAGGCAGACAGGAAAAATTTGTAAGAGACCTGAAACATGCACTCATCCGCATAGAAAATAAAACTTACGGCATCTGCAGAGTGACAGGAAAACTAATCCCGAAAGACAGGCTGAAGGCCGTTCCACACGCAACACTCAGCATTGAAGCTAAAAATATGCAGCGATAGACTGTAGTAGAAATACAAAGAATAATGTAATAAATTCTAATACAAAGTATAAAGTGTTGCGACACTTTTGCTTTGTATTTTTTTTATAAAGATGACAGTGATTTTAATTTTAATCATCGTAATTGTGATCGGCTTTTTTATTTTTAAGAATAAGCCCGGAACCGGCATTTTCAAGTCTGAACCAAAATACCACACCATAGATGATGAGTTCAATGCAAAACGGAAAGAACGGCAGGACGAAATAGACCAGCTCCTGAGCAAAATCGGGAAAAACGGACTGGATGATCTCAGCGAAAAAGAACGCAAAAGACTGGACGAGTTGTCCAAGAAATAAGTAATTTGAGCTACATTTGCAAAACTTTTCTTTGACAGAAAATTAATATGATCTTGATTTTAAACTAAAAATAACAAAATGGAATCCATAATTGTACATCCGAAAAACGCAATGGAACTGACGGCACTGAAAAGTGTACTGAAAGATATGAACATAGAATTTGAAAAATTCCACACAAAAAACAACTTCCACAATCAGAAAACCATCCAGAAAATAACGGACAGAAAGGATAAAAAAATTAACAGACCAACTAAACCAAAAGGATTGTAATGAAGAAGATAATTGCAATTACAGTTCTGATTCTGCTGCTGGACCAGTTTTCCAAAATCTACATTAAAACCCATTTTTACCTTGGCGAAAGCATCAATGTCTTTGGTCTTAGCTGGTTCAAACTGACTTTTGTTGAGAATCCGGGAATGGCTTACGGTCTTCATTTCGGCGGATTGTGGGGTAAATATGCGTTGATCCTTTTACGAATTGTTCTAGCAGTAGGAATGGTCGTATTATTCAGAAAATGGCTCAAGGAAGGCGCTTCCAATTACCTTATCATTCCAATGGCAATGATCTTTGCCGGCGCGATAGGAAATGTGTTCGACGGTATTTTCTACGGTGTTATTTTTGACAGCGGCACATTTTACGATGCAGCTTCAGAACGCTGGATCGATTATGGCGGCGTTTCCAAACTCACACAATTTGGACACGGCTATTCTGATCTGATGAAAGGCTGCGTGGTAGATATGCTTCATTTCCCTCTCGTAGATTCTGTCTGGCCAGATTGGGTACCGCTTTTGGGAGGCAACAAGATAGAATTCTTCAAATATATTTTCAATGTGGCAGATAGCTCAATTACTGTCGGCGCATTATTCCTGTATATTTTCAGAAAGAAAGCTTTTCCGAACGGATTGGATTTTTAAAAGATGAAAGTTTTTAAAATAATATTAATAACAGGACTGATTTTCTTTGGATTATCGGTTCTTTTTGTTTTCTGGGCCAATTTTACAATAGACGGTGCAGCGGAGGACAACGTCACCTCAGACATTGGAAATCTGCCAAACGAAAAAGTAGGATTGCTCCTGGGAACCAGCAAAAACCTGGATGACGGAGGTCCGAATCCGTACTTCACCTACAGGATAGAAGCGGCTGCGAAACTCTATCATTCCGGAAGAATTGAAAACATCATAGCAAGCGGCGATAATTCACGTGAAAACTACAATGAACCAGAAGATATGAAGAACGAACTCATCAAATTGGGCGTTCCTGCTGATAAAATTTATGAAGATTTTGCAGGTTTCAGAACTTTGGATTCTGTAGTTCGTGCAAAGGAAATTTTCGGACAAAATTCATTTATCGTGATTTCACAGCGTTTTCATAACGAACGTGCTGTTTATCTCGCTCATAGAAACGGAATCCAGGCTTACGGCTACAATGCTAAAGATGTTGATAAAGAAGCAGGATTCAAAACCAACGCCCGTGAAAAACTCGCTAGGGTAAAAGTCTTTTGGGATTTTTTGTTTGATGTAGATCCGAAATTTGGCGGAGAGAAGATTGAGATCAAATAAATGACTTAATATGAGCGTATTCACCTACCATCTTGTAAAAACATCATATATTTCTGCGCTCAGGATCCATCTGTTTCCGCCAAAGCCGAAAAATATTCCAGGATTGATACATTCTGAAGTGATGACCGCGATGACTTTGGGCTCTCCGGTTTTTTCACTTTCCAGAATGCTGATCAGGCAGATCGCTGTATTTGCACAATGGGAAAACGAAAGCGACATCGATCGTTTTTTACTGAATAATGATTTAGGGCAAAGGCTGGCAAAAGGCTGGCACACGCGTTTACGGTTTTTGAGAAAATGGGGAAAATACAGTCATTTTGTAATTCCGGAGGAAACCCTGGAACTTGAGAATCCGGATTCTGCTGTCGTTGCAGTGACTATTGCCAGAATGAAATTTCCGGAGATTCCGCGATTTATAAACTGGGGACGGCCTGTCGAAAAACTGGTGAGAGATCATCCTGCAACCACTTTATCTTTAGCTTCGATAAAATTTCCGAATACCGTTTCCACATTTTCGATCTGGAAAACGCAGAAAGAAATGACCGATATGGTACACGGACACAGCAGCGTTCCCAAGCCTGAGCGGCATGCAGATGCGATGAAAGAACGGGAAAGGAAGGATTTTCACTTCGAATTCACCACATTGCGGTTTCAGCCGATTTCTGAATCTGGTGAATGGAACGGCCGACGCCACATCATTCCTAATCTCAAAAACATTTAAAATGAGGTTTGCTTATCCTATGCAGAAGTTACAGGACTGGATCACTCAGCAGTGGGTGATTTTTCGGGGCAGAAAGATAGATCCGGAAGAATTCTCGTGGCTCATAGGACCATTTGGGAATTTGGATGCTATCGGCAAAGATTTCATCCAGCAATTTGCAGACAGAGAAAACTTAATTATTGAAAATACAGCGTCACCGCGAGGAATTATACCTTCAATGAAAAAACTGAATCTGTCAGAGTTTTTTTTTTCAAAATTGTCTCCCGATGTGATCAGATTTTATGAAAACACGTCTGATTACAGTTTGGATTTTTCCGTTAGCTGGAATCCGTTTTTCAAATTTTTTGGGGTTTTGATCAATAAATTATTCAGTAACAGAATCAATCAGCTGAATATTCCAACGGAAAATATTGCGAGTTCTGAGATTTTAAAAAGCGAAATCATCAATCTCAAAGATGCTGAGAACGATGAGATAAAATATACATTCTGGCTCAGATCTGTGGAATCCAGCGGCAAGGTGATCTATTCCGGTGTTTACGGTATCGGGACGCTACCATCTGGACAGACGAGTGTGAAAGCAGTTTTCCCTTTGCCCAACGGCAATGCAACAGTTCTGATGACACCAGGTGTAGGCAAAAACGGTGAACTGATTTTAGATTCTTCTGGAGATAAATTTGGCGATGCCGGTTTTTATTTTTTACTGAAAGACTCTAGAGGTGAATATTGGTCGCAATTTATCAGTTCTTTCCGGGACAGGCTGATCATCGGTTCAGAGAACGGTCATATCACAGCAGAGCAGACTTTGACACTTTGGAAAATCAGGGTTTTGACATTTCATTATAAAATTAAACCCAAACAAAATAACGCAGATCAGAAAATAGAAGTTTGACAGCAAATGCCGATAGTGTCAATATTTATCTGAAATTCAAAACAGTAAAGCTTTTAATTGATAAATTTCACTATTTTTAGAATCTATAAACTGGTTATGAAAAAAGCTTACCTCCTATTTTTAGTTTTATTCCTGATGTTCTCCTGCAAAGATGACAATCCCAACGGCGATATCAAAGAAAGCTCCGAGTATGAGAGTCTCGTTTTGGGAATTCCGCAAGCTCAGATAGATTCTATCCGTAAAAGCGAAGAAAAAAAACAGGTAGTTCTGAAGAAAGTTTCTTTCAAGATAGATTCTGCGAATTCTGTAGATCTGATGCTCCCTATAAGCAATTATGCCAAAGAATATTCTTTCTCCGGCGACATCAATCTCACAGACCCCAACTCTAGTGCGGAACGGAGTGAAGATGAAATACCGGCCAGCATTAGTATCAAAAATGATTTTTCCGATGGCGATACGGCAGAATTAATACAGGTCGGAAAGTCCAGCAATCCTGATATTTATCCGGTTTCCGATATCAAAGAATTTAATGAAATAGAAAAGGTATTGCTGGAAACCAAAAATGCACTGCTTTACGTTGATGATTTTGGACACAAAAAAATGTATTACAGACAATACAATCCGGCCAACAGCTCCTATTACCTTTACATTGCAGATGTACCGAAATACAACGATCAGAAACTGCAGTACGCGGAATTGTTTTCGATCTACAAAAAGGCGCAGAATCTACTGGCTTTTGACAAAGAAAACCAGTCCCAAAACCTGACCTGGGAATCTGTAAGACCAACTCTTTCCACTATCGAACTTAAAAATTATGAAGTCTATTATAAGTCTCTGGAGAAAGAACTGAAATATTTTATGAAGGATAATGACAGTGCTGATATCAAAAATGAACATATCCAGCTCTACCTCTACCGAGACGATGACCACAGCAAACACAACTTTGATCAGGTGACTGTTCTTGCCGATTCTCAGTATTCCGGAACTTTCGAAACGATGTATTTTGAAAGCCGTCTTTATCTGGGATTTTTCAAAGGAATATATGAGATTGACGATCCTTTTAAATTTATTAGGAAGATAAGCGACAACAGTATTTTGATGAGCGCAACACGAACAGGCTACAGCAGCGACGACACCAGTTTTTACATCATCAGTTCCATCAAAACACCCAAAGGCCGGTTTTATCTCATAAGTCCTACCAATGAAAACGGCAATGACGTGACTGCCCTGATTAACACTTACTTCAGCAAACACTTAAAAATATAATGATGAAAGCATTTTTTCCTGCCTTGCTAATTTCTATGTCCGCAATCTCCTGCAGTCCTGTCGGCGACACTATTTCTGAAGAAAAACCGCTGGATAAACAGCTTGTAAACACCACTGAGAATATAGATCTGAAAGAAGGTGACGTTCTCGTGATATGGGGAAAAATAGATGCCGGTTTTCTGGAAAATGACAAAGTTCCTGTTTTCCAATTGCATTATAATCTCAGCCTGGATGGGAAAACGGTGGAGAATCAAACTATTCCGATGTTTTCTGATAAGGAGCATTTGATCAATTCTAGCTACGAAATCCAAAAAGAGGAAGAAGACGAAAACGACCAGAGTGAGGAAAAAAACTCAACAGAACTAACAGAAAATACTGAAGAAACCAGTGGTAGTCCCGAAGAAACGCCTGAGAAAATCGTAAAATCTGACTGGATTTTTGAGCAGGAAATCATTAAAATCCCTATCAAAAAAGACGGGAAATATACTTTGGATTATAAAGCAGGAAGCAGCGATGAAAAAGCTGAAAGCCTATTCACAAAAGTGTCTGTGATTCTAAGAAAAAAATAAAATCTACCTTATGGTGTTCATCGTTTGAAAAGCGATGTAATAGATACCGTAGAAAACGATTGCGGAAAGCACCATTGCAACAGAAAAGGTGTGTCCCAGCAGGTCCAAAGCGTAATCTTTGAAAACGAATTCCGTATCATAGGCATCTTTATAGAAAGGAAAAATCTTGACAATCATAACAATCGCAGCAAGAATAGCGGGGAAAAGCCAGTTGTATTTTTTAAGGTAAGAAACGATGCAAAAGGCAGCAATATAAATTGAACTCATCAAAAGACCTTCCAGCCTTTTATCATTATCAAGAATGTCGTTCCGGTAAAAAAAAAGAATCAACAGTGACGCTGCAACCAAATGTATTTTCTTTGCCTTCTCGAGGTTTGCGGGCGATAGGAATTTGATTTTGTCATCAAATTTTATCATCAGCAAAGAAATAATATTGATAACGGGAATCCAGACAGAACTTCCTACAACGCCATAATATTTCTGCTTCAGATGGCTGCGCAGTTGCAAAAACTGTCCTGTAAACCGGCAGCTTATTACAAATAAAATAACGACTGCAATATTGTTGATCCAGCCAAAAACCGTCAATTTCTTACCAAAAAAATCCATCTCCAGAGAGATTGCATTTTCCAGAAGATAACCGAAAGAAAAGATGACGCAACTGATGACAATAAGAACTGCAACACCAAAATGACGGTTGGCAAACTGCAAAACGCTGTCTGAAAATGTATAAATATTTTCACGCTTCGCAATACAGTTGATTAAAAATAAAAATGCACCCAACATAGAAATGGTCTTCACCGAGGTGAGCACGTAATAAAATAAAGTCACGAAAAATTCTGTCGTTTTTGAGCTGAAAGATCCTGATGAGATAAATTGCTCTATCATTCCCATATCTGCGTTGTACAGTGAGAAAAAGCCAAGATTAAGAAAAAACAGCTTTGTGAATGTGCCTTTTCCGGCTACACTTTCCTCCACCATATATCTTTTTGCAAGCACGAAAACCGCTGCTAATTCTATAAGCAGATAAGTATATTTACGCAGTGTATCAGAGTTGATTATTTTTTCGAATGGCATGTAATAATCTATTGTATCTCTGATTTCTCTCATAAAAAAGAAGCACATTATCAGCAATGGAAGCACCATCAACAGAGATTTCCAACGCCTGTTGACCACAAAATACCAGGAAAAAAGCAGACAGCCAAGAGCGCCGGACAGGAAATCTAGAACAATAGCTAGCGTAAGATGTTTGCCTTCCGGATAAAAATAGTTGGACGAGAAATCTACTGCTACAAAAATCAGGAGTAAGATCCACAAGCTTTGCATTGATTTGTAAATCTTCGGCGATAAAAAGTCATTTTGCTCCATTCTCAAAAAATATTTTTACTAATATACTCAAAACCTGCTTCTGCAATGTAAAAAATTGAGAACAAAGAAGATATTGGAACAATAAAAATTGTCAAAGCCTTCAATGTTTCTTATTTTTACAGCTTCAATTTTAAAATCAAAAATTAAAATGTCTAGAATCCTGACCGGAATCCAAGCCACCGGAACGCCCCATTTGGGCAATCTTTTGGGCGCCATTATTCCCGCGATAGAATTATCCAAAAAAGCGGAAAACGAATCTTTTCTCTTTATCGCCAATCTACATTCTTTGACTCAGATCAAAAACGCTGCTGAACTGAAGGAAAACACCTATGAGATTGCTGCAGCCTGGCTTGCATGCGGACTAGACACCGAGAAAACGTATTTCTACAGACAAAGTGATATTCCAGAAACTTGCGAATTATCCTGGCATTTGTCCTGCTTTTTTCCTTACCAAAGACTGACACTGGCGCATTCTTTCAAGGACAAAGCAGACAGGCTGAGCGATGTCAACGCCGGACTTTTCACCTATCCGATACTGATGGCTGCAGATATTTTGCTTTACGATGCAGAGGTAGTTCCGGTTGGGAAAGATCAGCTTCAGCACCTTGAAATTGCAAGAGATGTGGCTTCCAGATTCAACAATCAAATGGGCGAAGTTTTGGTGCTGCCGCAAGCGGAACTTCAAGAGGATACGAAATATGTTCCCGGAACTGACGGGCACAAAATGTCAAAATCCCGTGGTAATATCATTAATATATTCCTGCCGGAAAAAGAGCTGAAAAAGCAGGTTATGTCTATCGAAACAGACAGCACACCGCTGGAAGACCCGAAAGATCCCGAGACAGACAAAGTGTTTGCAATCTACTCACTGGTTGCAACGCCTGAACAGACCGAAGAATTGCGGGCAAAATATCTGGCCGGAAATTACGGGTACGGCCACGCCAAAAAAGAGTTGTTAGATTTGATTCTGATAAGATTTGCTAAGGAAAGAGAAACTTTTAACTATTATATGAATAATCTGGGCGAGCTGGAAGCGAAACTGCAGGAAGGTGCTAAGAAAACAAGAAAAATTGCTTTGGAAACGATTACACGAGTTAGAGAAAGTTTGGGAATCTAAAAGGTTTTGCATCTATGGAAGATATTAGCCAATTGTTTAACAGGAATAATTTCAAAAAATTTGCAGACAGGAGAAATGACATCATAAAACCAAATTGCTTTACAAATCATAGTGAAGTTGTTCAAAATTATTATTACAAAGATATAAAACACAAATATTCTTTCAGAGATATCAGTAATTCTGAACTTGAAGATTATGAACTTTTGGGTTCTTTAAGAGATAAGAGAATCAAGACATTAAACTATATCGAATTTAATAATATAGAGGGAGAATATTGGAATCCTGATTCTAAAATTGCAACCAACTTCTACCCTTATCACAATTGTGATGTATATGAATGTAAAAGATGCAAACGATTATTTCTAGTTTATATCGAGTACTCGGGACATTTTCCTCAGCAAAGAATCAGAAATGTAAAGAATAACTTAATTGCTGAAGAGCCAAGCAATTGCAGTATAGAAATTCCTGATGAAAAAATTCCCCGTTTAATGAAAATTTTAAATTTAAATGATGATAATTTTCAAAAGTCTATAGACGAAAATAAACGTCTGGCCAGAGTGAAAACAGATTTCAAAATAGATGATATTATAATTTCTAAGACATCCTACCAAAATTATATAGTTGTTGCAAAAAGTGAAATTATCTATAAAATAACAACTGAGTTTACCTTAAACATACCAAAGCCTTTCGAATTGAAAGGCTTTTCTATTTTACAAATATTGTTTGACTTCTGACAAACGTTTAATAATTTTTAAATTATCTTCCTGAGGATCATCATTATAAACATCAAAGAAAATAACGTCGATCCCGAATCTCTGCGCACCTTTTACATCCGCAATCCAGTCGTCGCCAATCAAAATACTTTCTGATTTCTCAGCTCTTGCAAGGTCTAAAGAATGCTGAAAAATCTCTGGCCTAGGCTTTCTCACTCCTACAGAATCTGCGCTGGTAATGGTCTCAAAGTAATCTGCAATCCCGGAAAGGACACATTTACGTTCCGTCACTTCCTGAAAACCGTTGGAGATGATATGCATTTTATAATCCTTGCCCTCCAGGTAATCCAAAAGATCTGCTGCGCCGGGAACCAGCTCATTATATTTCAGAATCTCATCCAGGAAATGATGTTCAAAATAGTCGGATAGAACCTGATCATCTACTCCGAATCTCAGAAAAGTATTGTAAAATCTGTATTTTCGCAGGTACTCTTTATCAATTTCTCCATCCCGGATCTGCTCCCAGAGTTTTTCGTTGATCTCATGATAAGCATCGTGAAACAGTTCAAAATCGATGCTGTATTTTTCGCCAATTTTCTGTTGAGAAAATAGTTCTCTGATGGTAAGATATGCGTTTTTGCGGTGATCCCAAAGGGTATTGTCCAGGTCAAAAAAAATGTGCCTTATGTTTTTCATAAGGCACAAATCTAATCATTTTTGATCCACGTAGGAAAGTTCAATCATAAAAATCAATTATTTAAAATCTAAAATGCTTAGTTCTTGGAAACTAATATGGTTTTACTGTTCTTCGTTTTTATTGGATGAATATTCTTGGAATAATTCATCAGAAAATCGATTATCTCTTTTTTAGGCATCAAAGCTTTCGTTGTTAAAGTGTCGTTTTTTTTCATAGGCTGACTTTTACAACAATAACGCCAAAAGAAAATCTTTATTATTAATAAATTATTATTTTGTCAAAATAATATGATGTTCTTCCATGATCTTTCTGAGATTAATCAATGCGTATCGCACTCTTCCGAGTGTAGTGTTGATACTTGTATCTGTATGATCTGCAATCTCTTTGAAGCTGAGACCGTCAAAGAATCTCAGTTTAATCACCTCTTGCTGATTTTCCGGGAGCATTACCAACATCTTTAAAAGATCATCATTTATTTGCTTATCTATCAATCGGTCTTCAATATTATTTTCCGGTTCTTTGAGAATATCAAAAATTGAAAATTCTTCGTTTTCATAGGAAGTTTCGGAAACTTTGATGTGCTTGGACTGCAAACGGAAATGATCGATGATCAGGTTGTGGGCGATGCGTTTGGCCCAGAGGATGAATTTGTTTTCTTCCTTATAGCGCCCTTCTTTCAGGGTAACTATGATTTTTATAAAAGTATCCTGGAAGATATCGTTGGCTAGATCTTCATCCATCAGTTTGTAGTAGATGAATGTGTAAAGATCTTTCTTGTGCCTGTTGATGAGTACCGAGAGTGACTTCTCATCGCCACCCTGGTATTGCAGGATCAATAGGCTATCAGTTTGCGTTTTCATAATATTTTACTTCTATTTTATATAAAACCCAGCAAATCGTTAATTACATAAAGTAATTAATTGTAGTGACTCGACTGTTTTAATTTTTTAATGAAGTAAATTTTATCTATACGCCTTAATTTTGGTTTGTAAAAGTAATAAAAAAGTCAAAACAAAATGTTAATGAAGTGTTAAACTTTCATATTTCTTTAATTTGATTCAAATAAAATGAAAAAGTTAAATCAATTAAGTAAAACTAATGGGATATTTATTGTGAAATTGATATTAAGACCTTTCAGTTCTTTACCGTTGATGCCTTCTTTGTCGAGCGAAAATCCGTATCCTCCGGTCAGATCCAGAATTCCGAAAAGGCTGAAACCGGCCTTCGGTGCGATGTATTTATTGGTGGCTTCTGCACCTAAAATGAAATAATGGGCGTGGTAGAAGTCAACATTTTTTTGAAAATTTAACAGGAAATCTGCATTCACCTTCGGCATTATGGCAAATTTACTGTTCGCAGATCCCATCAGCGCAGAAGCGCCTACGCGGAAAAGGACATCAT
>Ga0256410_1001079_pt1 | contig 21888 bp, 17 predicted proteins | sample PhyWR1_FD_185983 | JGI IMG/M metagenome (GOLD analysis project Ga0256410, IMG submission 185983) | Leaf surface microbial communities from wheat plants in UC Gill Tract Community Farm, Albany, California, United States - DLSL W.R1 | ecosystem: Host-associated > Plants > Phyllosphere >... | reverse complement strand
ATGCCAGCAAGTTCGAAGCAAAGGGCTTCCGCTATTCCTACGACATGCTCGGTGAAGCCGCGCTCACCGAACACGACGCACAGAAATACCTCGCGTCGTACGAACAAGCCATTCACTCCATCGGCAAGGCGTCCCACGGCCGTGGGATTTATGAAGGCCCGGGCATCTCCATCAAGCTGTCGGCCCTGCACCCACGCTACAGCCGTGCACAGTACGAGCGCGTGATGGACGAGTTGTACCCGCGCCTGCTCTCGCTGACTCTGCTGGCCAAGCAGTACGACATCGGCCTGAACATCGATGCCGAAGAAGCGGACCGCCTGGAGCTGTCCCTGGACCTGCTCGAACGCCTGTGCTTCGAACCGCAGCTGACCGGCTGGAACGGCATCGGCTTTGTGATCCAGGCCTACCAGAAGCGTTGCCCGTACGTGATCGATTATGTGATCGACCTGGCGCGCCGCAGCCGCCATCGCCTGATGATCCGCCTGGTCAAAGGCGCGTACTGGGACAGCGAGATCAAGCGCGCCCAGGTCGAAGGCCTGGAAGGCTACCCGGTGTATACCCGCAAGGTGTACACCGATGTGTCCTACGTTGCCTGCGCGCGCAAACTGTTGTCGGTGCCGGAAGCCATCTACCCGCAGTTCGCCACGCACAACGCCCACACTCTGTCGGCCATCTACCATATCGCCGGTCAGAACTATTACCCCGGCCAGTACGAGTTCCAGTGCCTGCACGGCATGGGCGAACCGTTGTACGAGCAGGTGGTGGGCAAGGTCTCCGAGGGCAAGCTGAACCGTCCGTGCCGCGTGTACGCCCCGGTCGGCACCCATGAAACACTGCTGGCCTACCTGGTGCGCCGCCTGCTGGAAAACGGCGCCAACACCTCGTTCGTCAACCGCATTGCCGACCAGTCCATCTCCATTCAGGAGCTGGTGGCCGACCCGGTGGCCAGCATCGAGCACATGGCCACGCTGGAAGGCGGCTTCGGCCTGCCGCACCCGCGCATTCCGTTGCCGCGCGACCTGTACGGCAGCGACCGCGCCAACTCGGCCGGCATCGATCTGGCCAACGAACATCGGTTGGCGTCGCTGTCCTGCGCCCTGCTTGCCACGGCCCACAATGACTGGAAAGCCGCGCCGATGCTCGGTTGCGCTTCCAGCGATCAGGCGGCGGCGGCGGTGCTCAACCCGTCCGATCTGCGTGACATCGTTGGCCATGTGCAAGAAGCCACCGTCGAAGACGTCGACAATGCGATCCAGTGCGCAATCAGCGCCGGACCGATCTGGCAGGCCACCCCGCCGGCCGAACGTGCCGCCATCCTGGAGCGCGCCGCCGACCTGATGGAAGGCGAAATCCAGCCGCTGATGGGCCTGCTGGCCCGCGAAGCCGGCAAGACCTTCGCCAATGCCATCGCCGAAGTGCGCGAAGCCGTGGACTTCCTGCGTTATTACGCGGTGCAGGCGCGCAACGATTTCACCAACGACGCCCACCGTCCGCTGGGCCCGGTGGTGTGCATCAGCCCGTGGAACTTCCCGCTGGCGATCTTCAGCGGTCAAGTCGCTGCAGCATTGGCCGCCGGCAACCCGGTATTGGCCAAGCCGGCTGAGCAGACGCCGCTGGTCGCCGCCCAAGCGGTACGCATCCTGCTCGAAGCCGGCATTCCAGAAGGCGTGCTGCAACTGCTGCCGGGCCAGGGCGAAAGCGTCGGTGCCCGCCTGGTGGGCGATGAGCGCGTCAAAGGCGTGATGTTCACCGGCTCCACTGAAGTGGCGCGCCTGCTGCAACGCAATGTCGCCGGTCGCCTCGATGCCCAGGGCCGCCCGATCCCGCTGATCGCCGAGACCGGCGGCCAGAACGCGATGATCGTCGACTCGTCGGCGCTCACCGAACAAGTGGTGATCGACGTGGTGTCCTCGGCTTTCGACAGCGCCGGCCAGCGTTGCTCGGCCCTGCGCGTATTGTGCTTGCAGGAAGATTCGGCAGACCGTGTCATCGAAATGCTCAAGGGCGCCATGGCTGAATGCCGCCTGGGCAACCCGGAACGCCTGTCGGTGGACATCGGCCCGGTGATCGACGCCGACGCCAAGGCCGGCATCGAGAAACACATCCAGGCCATGCGCGACAAAGGCCGCAACGTCTATCAGGTGGCGATTGCCGACGGCGAAGAGATCAAGCGCGGCACCTTCGTGATGCCTACCCTGATCGAGCTCGAAAGCTTCGACGAACTGCAACGGGAGATCTTCGGTCCGGTGCTGCACGTGGTGCGCTACAAGCGCAAAGAGATCGACCAGTTGATCAGCCAGATCAACGCGTCCGGCTACGGCCTGACCCTGGGTGTGCACACCCGCATCGACGAGACCATCGCCAAGGTGATCGACAACGTCAATGCCGGTAACGTCTACGTCAACCGCAATATCGTGGGTGCCGTGGTTGGCGTGCAGCCGTTCGGCGGGGAAGGCCTGTCGGGCACCGGTCCGAAAGCCGGTGGTCCGTTGTACCTTTACCGCTTGCTGTCGACCCGTCCTACGGATGCCATCGAGCAGTCCTTCGTACGTGGCGACAACCTGGCCGCACCGGACGTACGCCTGCGCGATGCCATGAGCCAGCCATTGAACGCCCTGAAAACCTGGGCCGACAGCAACACGTTCAGTGAACTGAGCACTTTGTGCACCCAGTTCGCCGCGCAGTCGCAAAGCGGCATCACCCGCTCGCTGGCCGGCCCGACCGGCGAGCGCAACAGCTACGCCATCCTGCCCCGTGAGCATGTGTTGTGCCTGGCGCAAATAGAGGGCGACCTGTTGACACAACTGGCGGCGGTACTGGCGGTGGGCGGCTCGGCAGTATGGCCGGAAACCGACCTGACCAAGGCCTTGTTCCCACGCTTGCCGAAGGATATTCAGGCGAAGATCAAGCGCGTGGCCGACTGGACCAGGGACGAGGTGGTGTTCGACGCAGTCCTGCACCATGGCGACTCCGACCAACTGCGAGCGGTGTGCCAGCAAGTGGCGCAGCGTGGCGGGGCGATTGTCGGGGTGCATGGTTTGTCACAGGGCGAAACGTCGATTGCCCTGGAACGCCTGGTCATCGAGCGCGCGTTGAGCGTGAACACCGCCGCGGCAGGCGGTAACGCCAGCCTGATGACCATCGGCTAACTGACGAAACGCTGTAAAAATATGGGAGGGGGCTTGCTCCCGATGGCGGTATGTCAGTCACCCTTGTGAGACTGACACGCCGCCATTGGGAGCAAGCCCCCTCCCACATTGGGTCTGCGTTCTGCCCTTCCATCACGCAAATCAATCTTGCTATCCAGCCTCTATTGGCGCACTTAGACTCAGGCCATTCCCTTAGAAGGTAAGCCGCCATGTCCGAGACGCTGCTCAGTTCCCGCAATCTGGCTTTTGAGCTGTATGAAGTCCTCGATGCCGAGGGCCTGACCCAGCGCGAGCGGTTTGCCGAGCACAACCGCGAAACCTTCGATGCGGCCATCAGCACCGCGCGCTCCATTGCCGAAAAATATTTCGCGCCGCATAACCGCAAAAACGATGAAAACGAACCGCGCTACGAAGACGGCAAGGCCATCCTGATTCCGGAAGTCAAACCGGCCGTGGACGCGTTTCTCGAAGCGGGCTTTCTCAATGCCGCACGCAGTTTCGAAGCGGGCGGCATGCAACTGCCCACCCTGCTGTCGCAAGCCTGTTTCGCGCACTTCCAGTCGGCTAACGCGGCGTCCACGTCTTACCCGTTCCTGACCATGGGCGCCGCCAACCTGATCGAGAGTTTCGGCACCGAGGAGCAGAAACAGCGCTTCCTGCAACCGATGATCGACGGGCGCTTCTTCGGCACCATGGCCCTCACTGAACCCCATGCCGGTTCGTCCCTGTCGGATATTCGTACGCGTGCCGAGCCTGCGGCTGACGGCAGCTACCGCCTCAAGGGCAACAAGATCTTTATCTCCGGCGGCGACCACCCGCTGTCGGAAAACATCGTGCACATGGTGCTGGCCAAGCTGCCGGATGCGCCGGCCGGGGTGAAGGGCATTTCGCTGTTTATCGTGCCCAAATTCCTGGTCAACGACGACGGCAGCCTGGGCGAGCGCAACGATGTGCTGCTGGCCGGGCTGTTTCACAAGATGGGCTGGCGTGGCACCACTTCAACCGCGCTCAACTTCGGCGATAACGGTAACTGCGTCGGCTATCTGGTGGGCAAACCGCACCAGGGCCTGAGCTGCATGTTCCAGATGATGAACGAAGCGCGGATTGGCGTGGGCATGGGCGCCGTAATGCTCGGTTACGCCGGTTACCTCTATTCGCTGGAATATGCTCGCGAACGCCCGCAGGGCCGGCTGCCTGACAGCAAAGACCCCGCAACGGCGCCGGTCGCGATCATCCAGCACGCTGACATCAAGCGCATGCTGCTGACGCAAAAAGCCTACGTCGAAGGCGCCTTCGACCTCGGCCTCTATGCCGCGCGGCTGTTTGATGACACCACGACCCTGCACACCGAAGCCGAGCGCAAGAGCGCCCACGAACTGCTGGACCTGCTCACCCCCATCGTCAAATCCTGGCCTTCGGAGTTCTGTCTCAAGGCCAACGAACTGGCGATCCAGATCCTTGGCGGCCATGGCTACACCCGCGAATACCCGGTGGAGCAGTATTACCGCGACAACCGTTTGAACCCGATTCACGAGGGCACCCACGGCATTCAGTCGCTGGACTTGCTGGGGCGCAAGCTGGCGCAGAATGGCGGTGCTGGCCTCAAGCAGCTGATTCGATTGATCGCCGAGACCGGTGCACGAGCCCAGCAATACGCGTCACTGACCGCGCTGCGTGAACCACTGGAACAGTTGGTCAACCGCCTGCAAACCGTAACGATTGGTCTGCTTACCGATCTCGCCCAGGGCAAGGTCAACAACAGCCTGGCGAACTCGGCGCTGTACCTGAAAGTGTTCGGGCACACGGTGATCGGCTGGCGCTGGCTGGAACAGGCGATTCGCGCCGAGGAAGGGCTGGCCAAAGGCAATGCCGCGGACGCGGCCTTCTATAAAGGCAAGCTCCAGGCCGCCCGGTACTTCCTGACCTGGGAAGTACCGGGTTGCCATCACGAACTGGACATTCTGGAGGCGCGCGACGACACGTGCCTGGGGATGCAGGATGAGTGGTTCTAGGACTGGATCGCCTTGGAAATCACTTCGACCGTGGCGCTGACTTGCTCTTGGTAACGGTCGAGTTCCTGCTGGTGGCGCTGCTGCATTTCGATCTGCTCGGCGCACAGATTGAGCGCGGCCAGTACCAATAACTTGTCACCGATCAGGGTCGGGTACTTTTTCTTGGTAGTGGCCAGGGATGCCTTGAGCATCGTCACGGCGTGCAACAGGGTCTGATCTTCCCCGGCCGGCGCCTTGATCGAGTAATCCTCACCGAGAATCGAAACGACCTTTATCCCATCACTCATGCGCTGACAGGCCCTGCGCTCACGCGCTCAACCAAGGCCTGGATACGCGCGGCGGTGGCGCCGTGTTTTTCTTCCTGCTCCATCAGGTTCAGTTGCAGGCTGTCGTTTTCATCCCTGGCACTGGCCAGTTCGGCCTTGAGGGATTCGTTGCTGCTCAGCAGGTCTTGATTGTGTTGTACCAGGTCGCTGACCAGTTGTTCCAGTTGGCTGAGGGATGCTTCTAACATTTTGATTTCTCGAGCTTTTTAAAAGGGCGGTGACGATAAAGAAAATTCACCTCGGATGCCAGGGGTTATCCCCGGCGCGCGGCCCGATATTCAGGGGCCCGGACGCGCGTTCGAGCCTTAGTGACTGCAATTACCCCATCTGGTTCCTGAATCGGTCAAACCCCTGACCGGCTGCGACAAAAGCGCACGCCCACTTCAGACTTCGGCCACCGCGCCGATAGCGCAGGCATACCCCGTCTCATGGCCGCATGGATCGCGCTTCACCCCAGGATTCCAGCATGTCTCTTCGTAATATGAATATCGCGCCGCGCGCGTTTTTAGGCTTTGCGCTGATTGGTGCACTCATGTTGTTTCTCGGCGTGTTCGCCCTGAACCAGATGAGCAAGATTCGCGCGGCCACCGAAGACATCACCCTGGCCAGCGTGCCCAGCATTCGCGCCCTTGATGACTTCACCCAACTGACCCTGCGCCTGCGGGTGCTGTCGTACCGCCTGCTGACCAACCGCGAGCCGGAGGTGCAGCAAAAAACCCTGGAAGCCTTCGACCTGCGCAATCAGCAGATCCGCTCGGCCCAGGGCGTCTATGAAAAGCTGATCGAAGGCCAGGAAGAACGCGCTGCCTACGACGATTACGTGCGCTTGCTCGGCCAGTACCACCAGATCGAAGCGCGCATGAAGAGCCTGTCCCAGGCCAACCAGATCGACGAACTGCGCGTATTGCTCAACACCGAGCTGCTGAGCAACTCCGAGCAGGTCAATGCGGTATTGGCGCGTCTGCTCGACCTCAATAACAAGATGGCACTGGCCACCAATCAGGAGGCTACGGATCAGTACAGCTCGGCCTTCAATCTGGTGGTGGGCCTGCTGCTGATCACCACCCTGATGACGGTGCTGTTCGCCTGGCTGCTGACCCGCAGCATCACCGCGCCGATCTCCCAGGCGCTGGAGGCCGCTGAAGAAATCGCCGAAGGCAACCTTACACGTCCAATCAAGGTTGACGGCAACGACGAAGCCGGTCGCCTGCTGGCGGCCATGGCCAAGATGCAGGAAAAACTGCGCGACACGCTGCAACGTATTTCCGGCTCCGCCACCCAACTTGCGTCAGCCGCCGAAGAGCTGAACGTGGTGACCGACGAAAGCGCCCGTGGCCTGACCCGGCAGAACAACGAAATCGAACAGGCCGCCACGGCCGTCAACGAGATGACCAGCGCCGTGGAAGAAGTCGCGCGCAATGCCGTCAGCACCTCCGAAGCGTCACGCAACGCCACCACCTCCGCCGGTGACGGCCGCGACCTGGTGCAGGAAACCGTCAGCGCCATCGAGCGCATGAGCGGTGATGTGCAAGCCACCGCCACCCTGATCGGTGAACTGGCCAATGAGTCCCGCGATATTGGCAAGGTACTCGACGTGATCCGCGGCCTCGCCGACCAGACCAACCTGCTGGCCCTGAACGCGGCGATTGAAGCCGCGCGGGCCGGAGAAGCCGGGCGTGGCTTTGCCGTGGTGGCCGACGAAGTGCGGGCGCTGGCCCATCGTACCCAGCAATCGACCAGCGAGATCGAACGCATGATCGGCAGCATTCAGTCCGGCACCGAACACGCGGTGGATTCGATGCGCAACAGCACCGAACGCGCCGAATCGACATTAAGCATCGCCAAAGGGGCGGGGCTGTCGCTCGACACCATCAACAAGGCGATTGTGGAGATCAACGAGCGCAACCTGGTGATCGCCAGTGCCGCCGAAGAACAGGCGCAGGTGGCGCGGGAAGTGGACCGCAACCTGGTGAATATACGTGACCTGTCGGTGCAATCGGCGACCGGCGCCAGCCAGACCAGCGCGGCCAGCAGCGAGTTGTCGCGCCTGGCGGTGGATCTGAACGGGATGGTCGGCCGCTTCCGCCTCTGACGGGCTGCACCGGTTCAAAAATGTGGGGCCCGCAAGGTCTTCGAACGGTAGGGAGCGGGCTTGCCCTAATGCCGTTCAGTCAAGCGGACGCAATGCTCAAAGCGACGAAAATCCCTGTGGGAGCGGGCTTGCCCGCGAAAGCGGTGGATCAGCAACGTCAATGGTTGCTGGGCAGACGCCTTCGCGGGCAAGCCCGCTCCCACAGGGATCTGCGCTTGACTGACTGGCATTAGGGCTTGCCACAGGAATATTGGTTTCCTGAAATAGTTAGTCGATACATTTGATACCGACACACGGCTATCGGGAGCAAGCCCACTCCCCCATTTGCTCTGCGCGAATCAGAAGAAGCTTTTTGACAGCGCAGCAATTCAACAGGTTAGAATCCCTGGCACGCAGACTGCATGGTCAGTTTGCGCCCTGTCCTATTTGCTCACGGAGTAACTGCCTTTGAATGCGACAACCATCAACAGCCTGTTCTTGATCGGCGCGTTGCTGGTGAGTGCGAGCATTCTGGTGAGTTCTCTTTCGTCCCGCCTGGGCATCCCGATTCTGGTGATCATCCTGGCCGTGGGCATGGTCGCCGGCGTCGACGGCGGCGGCATCATCTTCGATAACTACCCGACCGCCTACCTGGTGGGCAACCTCGCCCTTGCCGTGATCCTGCTCGACGGCGGCCTGCGCACGCGGGTGGCGAGTTTTCGCGTGGCGCTGTGGCCGGCCTTGTCGCTGGCCACGGTGGGGGTGCTGATCACTACTGGCCTCACTGGCATGGCGGCGGCCTGGCTGTTCGACCTCAATATCATTCAAGGCCTGCTGATCGGCGCGATTGTCGGCTCCACCGACGCCGCAGCCGTGTTTTCGCTGCTGGGCGGCAAGGGCCTGAACGAGCGGGTCACCGCCAGCCTGGAAATCGAATCCGGCAGTAACGACCCGATGGCGGTGTTTCTCACGGTCACCCTGATCGACATGCTCGCCAGCGGCCAGACCGGCCTGCACTGGAGCCTGCTGACGCACCTGGTGCGCGAGTTCGGCATCGGCGGCATCATCGGCCTGGGCGGCGGCTGGCTGATGCTGCAGATGGTCAACCGCATCAACCTGGCGGCGGGCCTGTACCCGATCCTGGTGATCGCCGGCGGCCTGTTCGTGTTCGCCCTGACCAACGCCCTGCACGGCAGTGGCTTCCTCGCCGTTTACCTGTGCGGCCTGGTGATCGGCAACCGACCGGTGCGCAGCCGTCATGGCATTTTGCATATGCTCGACGGCATGGCCTGGCTGGCACAGATCGGCATGTTCCTGGTACTGGGCCTGTTGGTCACACCCCATGATTTGCTGCCTATCGCGTTGCCCGCGCTGGGGCTGGCGCTGTGGATGATCCTGTTTGCGCGGCCGCTGTCGGTGATGGTCGGCCTGCTGCCGTTCAAGGCCTTCCATGGCCGCGAAAAAGCCTTTATCGCCTGGGTCGGCCTGCGCGGCGCGGTGCCGATCATCCTCGCGGTGTTTCCGCTGATGGCTGGCCTGCCCCATGCGCAGCTGTATTTCAACCTGGCATTCTTTATCGTGCTGGTCTCGCTGCTGGTGCAGGGCACGAGCCTGCCGTGGGTGGCCAAGCTGCTCAAAGTCACGGTTCCACCAGACCCCGCGCCCATCTCCCGCGCCGCCCTGGAAGTACACGTCACCAGCGAGTGGGAGCTCTTCGTCTACCGCCTGGGCGCGGAAAAATGGTGCATCGGCGCGGCCCTGCGTGAGCTGAAAATGCCCGAGGGCACACGGATTGCCGCGCTGTTCCGTGGCCAGCAACTGCTCCATCCGTCGGGTAGTACGGTGCTGGAAGTGGGCGATCTGCTCTGCGTGATCGGCCACGAACACAACCTGCCGGCCCTCGGCAAACTGTTCAGCCAGGCGCCGCAACGCGGCCTCGACCTGCGCTTCTTCGGCGACTTCGTTCTTGAAGGCGACGCCCAGCTGGGCGCGGTCTCGGCGCTGTACGGGCTCAAGCTCGACGGCATCGACCCGGACATGCCGCTCAGCCGCTTCATTACGCAGAAAGTCGGCGGCGCGCCAGTGGTGGGCGACCAGGTGGAGTGGAACAACACCTTGTGGACGGTCGCGGTCATGGACGGGAACAGAATCGGAAAAGTCGGCGTCAAATTCCCCGAAGGAAGTCGCCCGGGTCCCGGACTCTTCCTCTAAACTGCGGGGCCACGACGCCCCCGATTCTCCACCTAGCACGACCGGTCTCTATGCCAACCCTGCGCACTTTTCTCGCTTCCGCCCTGCTGGGCCTGACCCTTTGTGTCGGCACCGTCAACGCTGCCGAACCGCCCAGCGCCGATGCCATCCAGCAAACCCTGGACAAGCTGCCCGACCGCAAGCTGCCCGACGCCGACATGAAGGCGTTGCAGGGCATCCTGCAACAGACCCTGACCTACCTGGGCAATCGGCAGGATTACGAGCAACGCCTCGCCGACCTCAAGCGCCAGCTGGCCGAAGCGCCGCGCGAGACGATCGACAATCAGCGCGAACTGGCGCGCCTCAAGGCCACCAAACCGATCCCCGTGGCCCAACGCTACGCCAACCAGCCCGTGTCGCAGCTCGAACAGTTGCTGGTGCAACGCACCACGCAACAAGGTGATCTGCAAAAGGCGCTGGCCGATGCCAACAGCCTGACCATCGCCGCCCAGACCCGCCCGGAACGCGCCCAGACCGAAATCAGCAGCAGCCAGACGCGCATTCTGCAGATCAATTCGATCCTCAAGACCGGCAAGGATAATGGCAAGGCGATCAACGCCGACCAGCGCAACCAACTGAACGCCGAACTCGCCGCCCTGAATGCGCTGATCCCGCTGCGCCGCCAGGAACTGGCCGGCAACAGCCAGTTGCAGGACCTGGGCAACAGTCAGCACGACCTGATCCAGGAAAAAACCGCACGCCTGGAACAGGAAATCCAGGACCTGCAAACCCTGATCAACCAGAAACGCCTGGCCCAGTCGCAACAGACGGTGACCCAACAGTCCATCGAAGCGCAGAAAGCCGGTGGCAGCAGCATCCTCGCGACCGAAAGTGCCGAGAACCTCAAGCTCTCCGACTACCTGCTCAAAAGTACCGACCGCCTCAACGACCTGACCCAGAAAAACCTGCAGACCAAGCAGCAACTGGACACCGTCACCCAAAGCGATTCGGCGCTGGACGAGCAGATCAACGTGCTCAAGGGCAGCCTGCTGCTCTCCAAGATTCTCTATAAACAGAAACAGGCCCTGCCCCACCTTACCGTGGACCGTGACCTGGCCGACGATATCGCCAACATTCGCCTGTACCAGTTCGAGGTCAACCAGCAGCGCGAGTTGATCAGTTCACCCAGTGCCTATGTGGATAACCTGCTGGCCAACCAGCCGCCGGACGATGTCACCCCGCAACTGCGGCGCACCCTGCTGGAACTGGCGGTCACCCGCAGCGACCTGCTCGAACGCCTGAGCCGCGAGCTGAGCGCACTGCTCAACGAATCCATCACCCTGCAACTGAACCAGAAACAACTGCTGAGCACCGCCACCACCCTGCGCGCCACGCTCGATGAGCAGATGTTCTGGATCCCCAGCAACAAGCCGCTGGACGCCGAGTGGCTGGAAACCGTGCCGGCGCACCTGAGCAAGCAGGTCACCACGCTGCCGTGGGCTTCCAGCGTCAGCGAACTGTATGACGGCCTGACTCAACGCCCGCTGCTGTTTCTGCCCTTGCTGCTGTTGATCGGCGCACTGCTGTGGCGGCGCAAGGCGCTGTACCACCGTTTGAACCGGGTCCACCTGGACATCGGCCACTTCAAGCGCGACAGCCAATGGCACACGCCGCAGGCCCTTCTGATCAATATCCTGCTGGCAATGCCGGTGTCCCTGGGCCTGGCGCTGTGTGGGTATGCGCTGCAGATCGACGCTCGTGGGCAAAACGCCAACCTGGGCTCGGCTCTGCTGCAGCTCGCCCAGGCGTGGCTGGTGTTCTATACCGCCTATCGCATCCTCGCCCCGGGCGGTGTGGCCGAACTGCACTTTCGCTGGGAGAAACCCCAGGTCCAATTCCTGCAGGGCTGGGTACGCAAGCTCGGGCTGGTGGTGCTGGCCCTGGTGGCCGTGGTGGCGATTGCCGAACACCAACCGGCGGCGCTGGCAGACGACGTGCTGGGCATCGCCGTGGTACTCACCTGCTACGCCTTGATGGCCTGGCTGCTGAGCCGTCTGCTGCTCAACAGCCCGACCCACGAGAAAGCTTCACTGTTTCGCAAGGCTGCGGGCATTTTGTTCACCGCCCTGCCCGTCGCGCTGTTTGTCGCGGTGTGCTTCGGCTACTACTACACCGCGCTCAAACTCAGCGACCGTTTGATCAACACCCTGTACCTGCTGATGCTGTGGCTGGTGATCGAAGCCACGTTCGTGCGCTGGCTCAGCGTCGCCGCGCGGCGCCTGGCGTATGCGCGGGCCCTGGCCAAACGCCAGGCCGCCAAGGAAGCCGGTGAAGGCGAAGCGGTGGTTGAAGAGCCAACCCTGGACATCGAGAAGGTCAACGAACAGTCCCTGCGCCTGATCCGCCTGGCCCTGCTGGGTGGCTTTATCGCCGCGTTGTACTGGGTGTGGTCGGACCTGATTTCGGTATTTTCCTACCTCGACAACGTCACGCTCTACGAATACACCAGCGGCACCGGCGCCAATATCAGCATGGTGCCCATCAGCATTGGCGACCTGCTCGGCGCGCTGATCATTGTCGGCATCACCTTTGCCCTGGCGCGTAACCTGCCCGGCCTGCTCGAAGTGCTGGTGCTGTCCAAGCTGGAGCTGGCCCAGGGCAGCGCCTACGCCATCACCACCCTGCTGTCCTACGTGATTGCCGGTTTCGGTATTGTGTCCACCCTGGCCACCCTCGGCGTGAGCTGGGACAAGTTGCAGTGGCTGGTCGCGGCGCTGTCGCTGGGTATCGGCTTCGGGATGCAGGAAATCTTCGCCAACTTCATCTCCGGCATCATGATTCTGTTCGAGCGTCCGGTGCGCATTGGCGACACCATCACCATCGGCAACCTGTCGGGCACGGTGAGCAAGATCCGCATCCGCGCCACTACCATCACCGACTTCGACCGCAAGGACATCATCGTCCCGAACAAAACCTTCATCACCGGGCAACTGATCAACTGGTCGCTGACCGACACCATCACCCGTGTCACCTTGAAACTGGGTGTGGACTACGGCTCCGATCTGGATCTGGTGAGGGAACTGCTGCTCAAGGCCGCGCGGGAAAACCCACGGGTGTTGAAAGACCCGGAGCCCCACGTGTATTTCCTCAACTTCGGCGAAAGCACCCTCGACCACGAGCTGCGCATGCACGTGCGCGACCTGGGCGACCGCAACCCGGTGCTGGACGAGGTCAACCGCTACATCAACAGCGAATTCAAAAAGCAGCACATCAACATCTCGTTCCGCCAGATGGAGGTGTACCTGAAAAACATGCACGGCCAGGAATACAAACTGGTCCCGGTGGAAGACGAGCGCAAGACCCTCGCTGGCCCGGTTCCAGAGCCTGAAGTACCCGAGCCGCCTGCCGCCAACGTGGTGGACGCACCGGAACCGCCGCCCAGCAAACTCGACTAAATCGCCCTTCCCCAGCAGAATGCTCGGACATTCTGCTGGAGATGGCCGGTGAAAGCCCTCGACGAACTGACCTTCGACAACCGCTTCGCACGCCTGGGCGATGCGTTCTCAACCCACGTGCTGCCAGAGCCCCTCGACGAACCACGCCTCGTGGTGGCGAGCGATGCCGCCCTGGCATTGCTCGACCTTGACCCGGCCGTGGCGCAAACCCCGGTGTTTGCCGAACTGTTCAGCGGCCATAAGCTGTGGGAAGAAGCAGAACCCCGGGCGATGGTCTATTCCGGGCATCAGTTCGGCGGCTACAGCCCGCAATTGGGTGATGGTCGCGGGCTGCTGCTGGGTGAGGTGTATAACGCGGCCGGCGAGCACTGGGACCTGCACTTGAAGGGCGCCGGCATGACGCCTTACTCGCGCATGGGCGATGGTCGCGCCGTGCTGCGCTCCTCGATTCGCGAGTTCCTCGCCTCCGAAGCCCTGCATGCCCTGGGCATCCCCAGCAGCCGCGCATTGTGCGTGATCGGCTCCAGCACGCCGGTGTGGCGCGAGAAACAGGAACGCGGCGCGATGGTGTTACGCCTGGCGCCCAGCCATATCCGCTTCGGGCATTTCGAGTATTTCTACTACACCAAAAAAACCGAGCAGCAGGCCCAACTGGCCGAACACGTACTCAACCTGCACTACCCCGAATGCCGCGAGCAGCCCGAGCCGTACCTGGCCATGTTCCGCGAAATCGTCGAACGCAACGCCGAGATGATCGCCAAGTGGCAGGCATACGGCTTCTGCCATGGCGTGATGAACACCGACAACATGTCGATCCTCGGCATTACCTTCGACTTTGGCCCGTTCGCGTTTCTCGACGATTTTGATGCGCACTTCATCTGCAACCACTCCGATCACGAAGGGCGCTACTCGTTCAGCAATCAGGTGCCCATCGGCCAATGGAACCTCAGCGCGCTGGCCCAGGCGCTCACACCGTTTATCAGCGTGGATGCCTTGAAAGAGGCCTTGGGCCTGTACCTGCCGCTGTACCAGGCGCACTATCTGGACCTGATGCGCCGCAGACTGGGGCTGACCACCGCCGAAGAAGAGGACCAGAAACTGGTGGAGCGGCTGCTCGCGCTGATGCAGAACAGTGGCGTCGACTACACGTTGTTCTTCCGCCGTCTGGGGGATGAGTCGGCGACACTGGCCGTGGCGCGCTTGCGCGATGATTTTGTCGACATGGCCGGCTTTGATGCCTGGGCCGACCTGTACAAGGCCCGCGTTGCGCGGGATGGCGAATACAGCGAAGAACAGCGCCGTGCGCGGATGCACGCGGTCAACCCGCTGTACATCCTGCGCAACTACCTCGCACAAAACGCCATCGCCGCCGCCGAGGCGGGGGATTACAGCGAGGTAAGGCGGTTGCATGAGGTGCTGACAAAACCGTTCGAAGAACAGGCGGGGATGGAGCAGTACGCACAGCGCCCGCCGGATTGGGGCAAGCATTTGGAGATTAGTTGTTCGTCATAAGGAGACGGATCGTGAGGTTTTCCGACATACCAGCAGCACTGTTATGCAGCACCCATTTACAGCTTGCCGCGCCGACAATAGACAAAGCAGCACAGATGCACCGGCTGATCCAGGATTTCACCCAACCCCACACCGACTTTCTGGTGTGGGCAAAAGGCCGCAACAGCCTGGAAGATGCCCGCGCCAACCTGCAAACGGCTGTGGATAACTTCAACGCCGATCAGAACGAATACAAGTTCCTGATTATCGAAAACAGCTCCGATGCGCTGGTCGGCTGCATCAGCCTGTTTATCCGCGACCTGCGCATCCCTCACCTGGAAATCGGCTACTGGATCGGCACCGACAGCATGGGCAAAGGCTACGCCAGCGAAGCCTGCGCCCTGGTGCGCGACCTTGCCGTCGAGCTCTTCAACGCCAAACGAATCGACCTCACCACCGCCCGCCGCAACACCCGCAGCATCAAGGTGGCAGAGCGGTGCGGGTTCGAATGCGAGGCGGTGCTGTCCAATGCGCGGGTCGATACGGCAGGGGTGGTGGACGACACCTGTGTGTATGTATTCAAAGGCGCATCTAGATAAAAGTTTCCACCGACACGCCAAAACGCTCCGCCAGCCAGCGGATCTGCCGCAGGTTGAGCTGGCGTTTGCCGTCGACGATTTCAGCGACGACGGCCTGGGTGCCAATGCCCGAAAGATCGCTGGGTCTCAGGCCATGCTCTCGCATCATCGAGCGCAACACGTCGACCCCGCTGGCGACGGGCACTGGGCGATGCTCATGATCGTAGCCTTCGATCCAGTCAGCCATGATATCCAGCAGCCCTTTCAGCGGGTGAGCTTCGCTTTCGCCCACAATATCGAGTAAATCATCGAGCGCTTTCACCAAGCCGTCATAGTCGCGTTCGTTTTGGGGCTTGGTCAGCAGCGATGAAACAAAGGGCCAGTGTTCAATCGCGAGTTTTAGATCGTCGTTCATGGGTTGTCACTTCTTGTAGAGGCTTGATAAATCGACCGTCCGGCTCCAGATTGAACCCATTGGCCAAATCCGAGGAGCCCACCATGTCCGAACCGCTTTTAATCCCCTGCCCTCATTGCAATGGCCTCAACCGCATCCCCGGTGAACGCCTGAGCGATGCCCCCAAATGCGGGCGCTGCAAACAGCCGGTGTTGCTGAAAAAGCCGTTTGAGCTGAAACAGGGCGATTACGCCAGCCAGATCAAGGGCGACTTGCCTTTGCTGGTGGATGTGTGGGCCGAGTGGTGTGGGCCGTGCAAATCGTTTGCGCCGGTGTTCGAACAGGCGGCCGGGCAGCTCGAGGGCAAATGCCGGCTGGCCAAGCTGGACAGTGAAGCGAACCAGCAACTGTCGGCGCAGCTGGGGATTCGGTCGATTCCGAGTTTGATCCTGTTCAGGAATGGCCGGGAAGTGGCGCGCCAGAGTGGAGCGTTACCATTGCCGCAGTTGATGAGCTGGTTGCGAAGCCAGGGGGTGTAAACCCGGTTGAGAGTGGAGCTGCTTGTGTGGGAGCTGGCTTGTGTGGGAGCTGGCTTGCCTGCGATGCAGGCGACTCGGTCTTTCAGCTAAACCCAGGTGATGCCATCGCAGGCAAGCCAGCTCCCACAGGGTTGTGCAGCGCACTTAAAACTCAAGTGCTCTCAAGCAAGTTATGCAACTGCACAAACTGCTGCGTCAGCTTGTGCCGTGGGTCCAGGTGAATCAGCGGTTTGCTCTCCTGGTGCGACTCGCGCATACGCACCGAACTGGCCAGGTACACCGGCAGCACCGGCAGCCCTTCGGCGATCAACTCGTCCAGCATCTGCTGCGGCAGGCTCGCCCGGGCCTGGAACTGGTTGACCACGATGCCTTCCACTTCGAGGCTTTCATTGTGGTCTTCCTTCAACTCTTCGATTTCCGCCAGCAGACCGTAGAGGGCCTGACGCGAAAAACTGTCACAGTCAAAGGGGATCAATACACGATCGGCGGCGATCAGCGCCGACACCGCATAAAAGTTCAGAGCCGGCGGTGTGTCGAGGTAGATGCGGTCGTAATCTTCGCTCAGCTCGTCCAGCAACTTTCGCAGTTTGTTGATCTTGTGCTTGGCCTCCAGCTTGGGTTGCAGGTCGGCCAGTTCCGGCGTCGCGGTAATCACATGCAGGTTGTCGAACGGCGTTTCGTAGATATCCACCTTGTTCTTCTTGGAAAACGGCCCGGAAGACAGGGTTTGCTTGAAAAAATCGGCGATCCCCATGGGGATATCGTTGCCGGTCAGCCCGGTGAGGTACTGGGTAGAGTTGGCTTGTGCATCGAGGTCGACCAACAGCGTTCGATAGCCTTCGCTGGCGCTGACCGCCGCCAGGTTGCAGGCGATGCTGGACTTGCCGACCCCGCCTTTTTGATTGAACACCACACGCCGCATGGGAAAACCTCCGGGTATCAATGAATGCCCGAGTGTAGAGGGCAAAAGCGACTGTTCGCTACCTCGTTGATCAACGCATTGGAGGCCAGCCCCATACGCCAAAAAAGGAAACGTCCGACAACCCATTCCTGTCGGCGGTCAAGCACAATCCGTAACTCTTCCCAGGCAAAGTTCAATAAATCGTGAACTATTATTTACCAATGTTTGCTAGAACCCCGCAGCACCGGGATAATGCGCGCCATTCGGCCCTTCGCCGTCCCGGAAAACCGGGGCATCGGTGGCACATGGAAGCCCGCAGGGGCGGGATAACTTCTCAGTGATCAACTTCAGCATCGCCCAATGGCGCGCCTGGGCTCCAGGTCTCGACAGCGCGGACGACTGGCACGCCTGGTGCCGGGCCCCGGTGTTGCTGCCCGCCAGCGAAGCCTCCCCTGACGTATCATTTTTACCGGCCATGCAGCGTCGGCGCCTCAGCCGCCTGGCGCGCATGGCGTTCAGCGTGGGCTGGCCGCTGGCCGAGGGCCTGCCGGACCTGCCGCTGGTGTTTATTTCCCGGCATGGCGAAACCCCTCGCACCCTCGACATCCTCAGTGACCTGGCCAATGAAGCGCCCCTGTCGCCCACCCAGTTCAGTCTGTCAGTGCACAATGCGGTGGTGGGGCTGTGGTCGATCCTGCGCAACGAGACCAGCGAAATGACCGCCCTCGCCGCCGCCGGTGATGGCCTCGAACACGGCGTACTCGAAGCCGCCGCGCTGCTCAACGAAGGCGCGCCGGCAGTGTTGCTGGTGATCACCGAAGAACAGCCGCCCGCTGCCTATGCCGGCTGGATCCACGACGTACCGTTCCCCTATGCCCTCGGCCTGCTGCTTACACCCGGCGACGAGTGGCAGCTGGAACTCACCGGCAGCACTGTCCAACCCTCGACTGTCGCCCAGTGGCCCCACGCGCTGAACCTGCTGCGCACCCTGCTCACTGAACAGGGCGCCTGCCAACATGCCTGGAAGAACCGAGTATGGAATTGGCAACGCAAGCTGTGAACGCCAAACCCCGAGACGCCTACTACTGGCGCCTGTTCGCCACCGCCGCGAGCTTTTTCCTGTTCGGCCTGGGCGGCCTGTGTCTGCGTCTGCTGGTGTTTCCGCTGCTCAGTTGCCTGCCCGGCGGCGCGGCGCGACACCAGCGCCGTGCCCGCCATACCATCAGCCGGCTGTTCTGGTTCTTCATTCGCCTGATGCAGCGCGTCGGCGTGCTGACCTACAGCGTCGAAGGCGCGGAACAGCTCGGACGCCCCGGCCAAATGATCGTCGCCAACCACCCGTCGCTGATCGACGTGGTGTTTCTGATCGGCCTGATGCGCCAGACCAACTGCGTGATCAAACGCAGCCTGTTTCAAAACCCGTTCACCCGTGGCCCTGTGCGCGATGCCGGCTACCTCAGCAACGACGGCAGCGCCGACATGCTCGATGCCGCCGCCGACGCCCTGCGCGCCGGCCAGACCCTGATCATCTTTCCCGAAGGCACCCGCACCACGCCCGGCGCGCCGCCGGCCTTTCATCGCGGCGCCGCCGCCATCGCGCTGCGGGGCGCATCGGTCATCACGCCCGTGGTGATCAAGGTCAGCCCCACCACCCTGACCAAGGCCGAACCCTGGTATCGCATTCCCAAACGTCGATTTCACTTCAGTTTGCGTGTGGGTGCCGATATAGAACCACAGGCGTTCGCCTCCCTGGGGCCCGCGCCTCAGGCCTCGCGCAAGCTCAACGATTACCTGCACCACTATTTCATTAAGGAGCTCGCCGAAGATGAGCGACCAACAACGCCTTGAGCGCGACATAAAGATGCTGATCATCGAGGCCCTGGGCCTGGAAGACATCAGCGTCGATGACATTGACAGCGAACAGACCCTGTTCGGCGAAGGCCTGGGCCTGGATTCGGTCGACGCCCTGGAATTGGGCCTGGCGATCCAGAAAACCTACGGCATCAAGATCGATGCCGACGCCAAGGACACCCGCAACCACTTCACCAACGTGGCCTGCCTCGCGGCGTTCGTCACAGCCAGACAGGCAGCTTGAGACCGGACCATGCAAACTCGTGACGATATTTTCAACACCCTGCGCGATGCAATGGTGGAACTGTTTGAACTGCCGCCGGAGCGCGTCACCCTCGACGCCAACCTGTATCAGGACCTGGAAATCGACAGCATCGATGCCGTGGACCTGATCGACCATATCAAACGCCAGACCGGCAAGAAAATCGCCGCCGAGGAATTCAAGGCAGTGCGCACCGTCAACGACGTGGTTGAGGCGGTGTACCGCCTGGTCCAGCCTGTCGCATGAGCCGATTGATCGGCCTTGGCCTGTTGCTGGCGGGGCTGCTGTACCCCTTTGCGGTGTACTACGGCACCGAGCACTTTGCCCCGTGGCAGTTCGGCCTGCTGCTGGGCAGCCTGTGGCTGTTGCGCGCCCTTGCCGGCGCGCGAAGCACCGGCAGCCGCTGGATGGCGCTGGCCGTGATCCTCTTCTGCCTGTTACTGGCCTGGTTCGACAACCCCTACCTGCTGCGCTGGTACCCAAGCCTGGTCAGTGCGTTCATGCTGGCCCTGTTCGGCCTGAGCCTCAAATACGGCCCGCCGATGGTCGAGCGCATTGCGCGCATCACCGAGCCTGTGCTGGCGCCCAAAGTGGTTGCGTACACGCGCCAGGTCACCGTGGTGTGGAGCATGTTTTTTCTGTGTAACGGCCTGCTCGCCGCTGCCCTCACCCTGTGGGCGCCGCTGAGTTGGTGGACGTTGTACAACGGCCTCATCGCCTACGGGCTGATGGGGCTGTTGTTTGCCGTGGAATGGCTGATACGACAAAGGGTTCGAGGCCGCCTATGAAAGGTTTGAAACTTGAGCACCTGCTGCTTGAGCCGCTGGAGCTGCGCCTGGTCACCACCGCGCCTGCGATGAACCATGCCCAGTTGTGGACGCACGCCTTGAGCCTGGCGGCAGGCCTGCAGGCGCGCGGTATCCGCCGCCTGGCGGTGCACCTGGAAGACGCCGGCGTGCTGGCGATTGCCCTGCTGGGCGCCTGGCGCGCCGGCGTGAGCGTGCTGCTGCCCGCCGACCTGCAGCCGCACACGCGCCAACGCTGGAATGAATCCGTTGACGCCTGGCTAACCCAGGCTTCGGACCTGGACGCGCTGTACCAGGCGCCCCTGCCCGGCGCCGCCCTCGACCTGGACGCCTGCCAAATGAGCCTGTGCACCTCCGGCTCCAGCGGTGAACCCAAGCGCATCGACAAGACCCTGCGCCAGTTGGCCAACGAAGTCGACGCGCTGGAAGCCCTGTGGGGCGCCGACCTCAAGGACGCCTGCATCATCGGCAGCGTCGCCACTCAACATATCTACGGCCTGCTGTTCCGCGTGCTGTGGCCGCTGTGCGCCGGACGCCGCTTTGGTCGCACCCAACTGGCGTTTTCCGAAGACCTGCAGCGCGCCAGCCGCGAGCATCCTAGGTTCGCCTGGGTCGCCAGCCCCGCGCTGCTCAAGCGCATGGGTGACAACCTCGATTGGCCGGCGCTGAGCCAGGTGTCGCGAGTGTTTTCCTCCGGCGGCGCGTTGCCCGTCGAGGCCGCCGGCAGCCTTTACGATCGCCTGGGGCAATGGCCGACGGAAATCCTCGGCAGCTCGGAAACCGGTGGTATCGCCTGGCGCCAGGGCGCACAACCCTGGCAGCCCTTTGCCGGCGTTGCGCTGAGCCAGGATGCCGACGGCGCGCTGCGTATCGCCTCGCCTTATTTGCCTGCCGGGCATATCGAGCACACCGCCGACGCCGCACGCATCCATGCCGATGGCCGCTTCGAACTGCTGGGCCGCCTGGACCGCATCGTCAAGCTGGAAGAAAAACGCATCTCCCTGCCCATGCTCGAACAGGCGCTGATGGCTCATCCCTGGGTCACCGAAAACCGCCTGGGCGTGGTCCAGGAAAACCGCGCCTCCCTGGGCGCCCTGGTGGTGCTGAGCGCCGAAGGCCTGCATGCCCTGCGCAATCAAGGCCGACGCACGGTGACCCAAACCCTGCGCCAGCAGTTGAGCCAGCATTGCGAAGCCCTCGCCTTGCCACGGCGTTGGCGCCTGCTGCGTCAGTTGCCGCTCAACAGCCAGGGCAAGCTGCCCCAGGCCGAGATAGATGCGCTGTTGCTGGCGCCACGGCCCAAAGCGCCCGAGGTACTGGAGCAGGTCGAAGCCAATGGCGAATGGACGCTGCAACTGAGCATCCCGCCGGACCTCGCCTATTTCAGCGGTCACTTCCCGGTCACGCCCGTGCTGCCAGGCGTGGTGCAGGTGGAGTGGGCGTTCAATCTGGGCCAGCAACTGATGGCCGTGCCGACCCGGTTTGCCGGCATGGAAGTGCTCAAGTTCCAGCAACTGGTGCGCCCTGGCGATACCCTCGAACTGCATCTGCGCTTTGACCCGCAGCGCAGCAAGCTGTACTTCGCCTATCGCAATGACGACACCGCCTGCTCCAGCGGCAGGATTCAGTTGGAGGCTGCACATGCATCAGCCGGGTGAGCGCTTCGCGCTCAATCACGGGCAAGCCCGCTCCTACATTGGCCTGGGTTCACACTTCACAATGTGGGCGCTGGCTTGCCTGCGATGCGGACGACTCGGTCCCTCAGGTGCCGCCCATCATGCATAACCCCTGCGCCCTGATCCCCGTCTACAACCACGAAGCCGCCGTGCCCGCCGTGGTCCGTAGCCTGCTCGCCAGCGGCCT
>Ga0256410_1001067_pt1 | contig 22060 bp, 13 predicted proteins | sample PhyWR1_FD_185983 | JGI IMG/M metagenome (GOLD analysis project Ga0256410, IMG submission 185983) | Leaf surface microbial communities from wheat plants in UC Gill Tract Community Farm, Albany, California, United States - DLSL W.R1 | ecosystem: Host-associated > Plants > Phyllosphere >... | reverse complement strand
ACCCTGTTACTGAGCTGGCTGGCGCTGCGCTTTCTGCCGTGGCCGTTCGCCTTTGTTATCGTCATTCTGTTCTACAGCGCGGTCCGGCTGCCGCGCCTGGCGGCCTTTATTGTTTATCTGGCCACCGTGTCAATGATTTCACTGATGCAGGTGCTGAAGCTTATTCCGGAAGAACTCAACGGTACGGCTCTGCTGACTGCGGTTCCCTGGCTGCCGTTTATGCTGGCGCTGATCCCCAGCCATATGATGACGCTGGTCATGCATTCGTTTCGTGAAGAGCGTAAGCATATTTCCGAAAGCGAAAGTCGGTTTCGTCACGCCATGGAGTATTCCGCCATCGGCATGGCGCTGGTTTCGCCCGACGGCCGCTGGCTACAGGTGAATCAATCGCTGTGTAAGCTGTTGGGTTACCGCCAGGATGAACTGAAAGCGCTGACCTTCCAGCAGCTCAGTCATCGGGAGGATCTTAACTCGGACCTGACGCAGATGACCGCGCTGCTGGCCGGCGAGATTGCCAGCTACAGTCTTGAAAAACGCTATCTCCACCGCGACGGTCACATTGTCTGGGCGCTGCTGGCGGTTTCACTGGTGCGCGACAGCGAACAGCAGCCGCTCTATTTTATTTCCCAGATTGAAGATATTACCGGGCTGAAGCAGACCGAGAAGATGAACCGACAGCTGATGGAGCGCATTACGCTGGCCAACGACGCCGGAGGGATCGGCGTCTGGGAGTGGGATCTGAAAACCGGTGAAATGAACTGGGATCGCCGGATGTATCTGCTTTACTATCTGCCCGTCAACTCGCCGGTCACCTATCAGAGCTGGAGCACCATCCTGCACCCCGCCGATCGCGATAAGGCCGTTGCTACGTTTACCAATGCGGTCAAAAACCGCTCGCCGGTCGATGCGGAATTCCGCATCGAAACCAGTGCGGGAACGCGCATCATCCGCAGCCAGGCAAACATGCTGCTGGATGAGCAGGGAGAGCCCGCGCGCATGCTCGGTATCAATCAGGATGTGTCGGCCTTCCGGCTGCTGACCCAGGCGCTCGATCAGGAAAAAGAGCGGATGCACATTACGCTGGACGCCATAGATGAAGCGGTGATCAGCACCGATGAAGAGATGCAGGTTATCTTTATGAATCCGGTGGCGGAAAAAATGACCGGCTGGTCGCAGTATCACGCCGTCGGTAAGCCGATTACCGATATTCTGCGCATTACTCACGGAGGAGAAGGTCCGGGGCAGGAGATCGTGCTTAGCTGCGTCCTGCCGCAGCATCAGAAATCCGCGATGTCGGATGAAGATCTGGTGCTGCATAACCGGGCCGGAAAACAGTACGCCATCAAATACAGTCTTTCACCGCTGAGTACGCCGCAGGGTGAAAGTATCGGCAGCGTGATGGTTATCCAGGATGTCAGCGTGGCGCGCGAGATATTCAAGCGTCTGAGCTACAGCGCCTCACACGACATGCTGACACATCTGCCAAACCGCACCCGCTTTGAGCAACAGCTGAAAATTCTGATGACCGCGCATAGCGACATTCGTCGCAGCCATGTACTGGCCTTTATCGATCTCGACCGCTTTAAGGCGGTTAACGACAGCGCAGGCCACGCCGCGGGGGATGCCCTGCTGCGCGAACTTTCCGGGATCATGATGCGCCAGCTTCCCGGCAGCGGGTTTCTCGCCCGTCTTGGCGGCGATGAGTTTGGTGTGCTGCTACCGGAATGTACACTGGAAGATGCGGCCGGGATCGCCGACCGCCTGGTCTCGGCAATCGGCGAATACGATTTTCAGTGGAAAGAGCGAAGCTATCACGTGGGTGCCAGCGTTGGTCTGACCTCATTTAACAGCGACGGCAGCAGCGCCGTCGACGTGATGGCCCAGGCGGATATCGCCTGCTATCGCGCTAAAAACAGCGGCCGGGGCCGGGTCGCGATCTACGGCGCGGCCGACCATCCCTCGCAGTAAAGCAAATTTGTCATCCGTAACCGGCGAAAACCCCTCTTCCCCCTTGCTCTGCTGACCCGGCCAGGCTAAAGTCGCCCCCTTTTTTTCCACACTCGGCGGAGGGAACGATGTTTATCGGCTTCGACTACGGTACGGCAAACTGCTCGGTTGCCATCATGAACCAGGGCAAGCCAGAGATGCTGCCTTTAGAGCAGGGCTCACCCTATTTACCCTCAATGCTGTGTGCCCCAACGCGAGAAGCAGTAAGCGAGTGGCTGTTCCGCCATCATCAGGTGCCTACCCCGCAGGCCGAAAGCCAGGCGCTGCTGCGCCGCGCCGTGTCTTTCAACCGCGAAGAAGATATTGAGGTCACGCCGGCCAGCGTTAAGTTTGGCCTCGCTTCGCTGGCCCAGTACATGGACGACCCGGAAGAGGTGTGGTTTGTTAAATCACCGAAATCATTCCTCGGGGCCAATGGCCTGAAACCTCAGCAGGTTGCCCTGTTTGAAGATTTGGTCTGCGCAATGATGCTGCACATCCGCCAGTCGGCCGAACGTTCGCTGAGCGACGACGTGACCCAGGCGGTGATTGGGCGTCCGGTTAACTTCCAGGGACTGGGGGGCGAAGAGGCCAACCGCCAGGCGGAGGGCATTCTGGCCCGCGCCGCCGACCGTGCCGGGTTCCGCGATGTGATCTTCCAGTTCGAGCCGGTCGCCGCCGGGCTGGACTTTGAAGCAACCCTGACTAAAGAGTCCCGCGTGCTGGTCGTTGATATCGGCGGGGGAACCACCGACTGTTCGATGCTGCTGATGGGACCGCAGTGGCACGATAAATCCGATCGCAGCGCCAGCCTGCTGGGACACAGCGGCTGCCGGGTGGGCGGTAACGATCTGGACATTATGCTGGCCTTCAAGGAGCTGATGCCGCTGCTGGGGCTGGGCGGGGAAACGCTGAAGGGAACGGGCCTGCCCGCCCTGCCGTGGTGGAACGCTGTGGCGATCAACGACGTTCCCGCGCAGAGTGATTTTTATGCCGCTGCCAGCAGCAGACAGTTGCAGGATCTGATCCGCGACGCGCGCGAGCCGGAGAAGGTCAAACGCCTGTTAAAAGTGTGGCGGCAGCGTCTGAGCTACCGTCTGGTTCGGGCGGCGGAAGAGAGTAAAATTGCCCTTTCCGACCGGCCGGAGGTGCTGGCCAGCCTCGACTTTATCGATCAAGGGCTGGAGACGACGATTGGCGGCGCGGCGCTCCAGGCGGCGATTACGCAACCGCTGGAGCGTATCCAGGAGCAGGTCGCGCTGGCGCTGGCAACCAGCGGCACCCGCCCTGATGTGATTTACCTGACCGGCGGCAGCGCCAAATCACCGGTACTGCGCCAGGCACTTCAGCAGCAGTTACCGGATATCCCTCTGGCCAGCGGTGATGACTTTGGCTCGGTAACCGCAGGGCTGGCGCGCTGGGCGCAGGTGATGTTCCGCTAACGGCAACGGACGCCGTGCAGCGGTGGGCAGCGTATCAGTAGCTGCTCACCTCTGACAGCAGGCGCTTATCTTCCTCGCTGAGTTTCAGCACGGCGGCCTTGGCCAGTTCATCAACCTGTGACAGCGAGGTGGCGCTGACGATAGGCGCGGTAATGCCCGGACGGGCAATCTGCCAGGCAAGCGCCACCTGGGTCGGCGTGGCGTGATGCTGATCCGCCACCTGCACCAGCGCATTGATGATTTTCAGCCCGCGCTCGTTAAGATACTTCTCCACCACACTTTTCCCGCGCGCACTTTTCGCCGCATCTTCCGGCTGGCGATATTTACCACTCAGGAAGCCGCTGGCCAGAGAATAATAGTTAATCACCCCCAGCCCGTGCTCTTTCACTACCGCTTCCAGGCCACTTTCATAGCCCTGACGATCGTAGAGATTGTATTCCGGTTGCAGCGTTTCATAGCGCGCCAGTCCCTGGTCGCTACTGACGTTTAACGCCTCTCTCAGGCGTTCAGCCGAGTAGTTCGACGCGCCAATCGCCCGCACCTTCCCTTCTTTAATCAGCGCATCAAAGGCGGCCAGCGTCTCCTGCAACGGCGTGTCTTCGTCGTCACGATGCGCCTGATAAAGATCGATATAGTCAGTTTGCAGACGCCGCAGCGACGCGTCCACCGCCCGGCGGATATAGTCCGCTGCCAGCCCGGTTTTCCCGTCGCCCAAATCCATTCCGACCTTGGTGGCGAGGATAATTTTGTCGCGACTGCCGCTTTTCTTCAGCCAGTTGCCGATAATGGTTTCCGACTCGCCGCCCTGGTTTCCCGGCACCCAGCGGGAATACACGTCCGCGGTATCAATAAAGTTCAGACCTTTTTCCACCAGCGCGTCGAGCAGGGAAAAGGACGTAGGTTGGTCAATGGTCCAGCCAAAAACGTTGCCACCAAACGTCAGCACCGGAACCTGAATGCCGGAACGACCGAGCTGGCGATGTTCTGAAGTACTCATTTCACTCTCCTGATTGATGGGTCAAACGGTTTCAATCTTAGCAGACTAACTAAATGCCGCTTCGCAAATTACTGTCTAATAATTTGCAGAATGTGAACAAAAGCGACCAGAGACAACGGACAACTATACAGTTATCCTTAATTCCTTCATTTTTCAGCAGTTGAACTGGATTAAAATTAACAAAGGACACAATTTGTTCCGTTTGGATTTTTTTCCCGCTACCGGAGAGCAAAACAGTTAATGAAAGCACAGCGCCGTATTCCCTTTATCCCACTGATTATTATTGCCGCGCTGGCTGGCGGTGGGCTGTACTGGTGGCATAGTCATTCTGATTCTCCGGCGGCGACCTCTGCCGAAAATGGTCAGCCTGCGGGCGGTAAAGGGGGACGGGGTCCCGGTGGTCGGGGCGGCCCCGGCGGCATGGGCGCCGCCGTCACCCCGGTACAGGCTGCCGAAGCACAGCGCCAGAGCGTGCCGCAGTATCTGTCCGGGCTGGGCACGGTCACCGCCGCTAACACCGTGACCGTCCGCAGCCGGGTGGATGGCGACCTGATCGCCATCCACTTTACCGAGGGCCAGCAGGTAAAGGCCGGGCAGCTGCTGGCAGAGATCGATCCGCGCCCGTGGCAGGTGGCTCTGATGCAGGCAGAAGGTCAGCTGGCGAAAGATCGGGCGACGCTGGCCAACGCCCGCCGCGACCTCGCCCGCTATGAAAAGTTGGTTAAAACGAACCTGGTTTCGCAGCAGGAGCTGGATACCCAGCGCGCGCTGGTTAATGAAACGCTGGGCACGATCAAAGCCGATGAGGGCAGTGTCGCCAGCGCCCAGCTGAATCTGACCTACAGCCGCATTACCTCGCCTATCGACGGCCGCGTCGGGCTGAAAAAGGTCGATCTCGGCAACTACATTACCAGCGGCGATACCGACGGCATCGTGGTGATCACCCAGACGCATCCGGTCGATCTGGTGTTCAGCCTGCCGGAAAACGATATCGGCGCAATTCTTGCGGCGCAAAAGCGAGGTGCCGTGCCGGTCGAGGCCTGGGACCGCAGTAATAAAACGCGGCTGGCCCAGGGGTCGCTGCTGAGTATGGATAACCAGATCGATACCACTACCGGCACCGTGAAGCTGAAGGCCCGTTTCACCAACGAGGACGATCGGCTGTTCCCCAATCAGTTTGTTAACGCACGCCTGAAGGTCGATACGCTACAGGATGCCATCGTTATTCCGGCGGCGGGACTGCAGATGGGCAACGACGGCCACTTCGTCTGGGTGGTAGGCCCCGAAGATAAGGTCAGTAAAAAAGCCGTTACCGTTGGCACCCAGGACAGCACCAAAGTGGTGATTGCCAGCGGTCTGGACGCCGGTGAGAAGGTCGTCACCGACGGGATAGACCGTCTGACCGAGGGCGCAAAAGTGGAGATCGTGGCACCGCAGGCCACGCCGCTAACCTCGGGTAAAAGCGCCCAGCCGTCCAGGGGAGTGAGTGACTAATGGATCAAATGCCTGTACCCGCCGGCGGCGGGCCGTCGCGTCAGTTTATTCTGCGCCCGGTCGCCACCACCCTGATGATGATTGCCATCCTGCTGGCCGGGATTATTGGCTATCGTTCGCTGCCGGTTTCTGCGCTGCCGGAAGTTGACTATCCAACCATTCAGGTGGTGACGCTTTACCCCGGCGCCAGCCCGGATGTCATGACCTCCGCCGTGACCGCCCCGCTGGAGCGTCAGTTTGGTCAGATGTCGGGACTCAAGCAGATGTCCTCGCAGAGCGCCGGCGGCGCGTCCGTGGTCACGCTCCAGTTTCAGCTAACCCTGCCGCTGGACGTGGCCGAGCAGGAAGTGCAGGCTGCGATCAACGCGGCCACCAATCTGCTGCCGAGCGATCTGCCGAACCCACCGGTCTACAGTAAAGTTAACCCGGCGGATCCACCGATCATGACGCTGGCCGTGACCACCACCAGCATGCCGATGACGCAGGTCGAGGATATGGTGGAAACCCGCATCGCACAGAAGATAGCCCAGGTGTCCGGCGTCGGCCTGGTATCGCTTTCCGGCGGGCAGCGCCCGGCAGTCAGGGTGAAGCTGAACGCTCAGGCGCTGGCGTCGCTGGGGATAACCAGTGAAACGGTGCGCACCGCCATCAGCAATGCCAACGTCAACTCGGCGAAGGGAAGCCTGGACGGGCCGGAACGCGCCATCACGCTGTCGGCCAACGATCAGATTAAAACCGCGGAAGGCTATCGTCAGCTGATCGTCACCTACCAGAACGGTGCGCCGGTGCGACTGGGAGATGTGGCTACCATCGAACAGGGCGCGGAGAATAGCTGGCTGGGTGCCTGGGCTAACCGCCAGCAGGCGATTGTCCTCAACGTTCAGCGCCAGCCCGGTGCCAACATTATTTCTACCGCCGACAATATCCGCGAGATGCTGCCCGCGCTGACCGCCTCACTGCCGAAGTCCGTTGACGTACAGCTGCTGACCGACCGCACCACCAATATTCGCGCCTCGGTTGACGATGTAAAATTTGAACTGCTGCTGGCTATCGCGCTGGTGGTGATGATTATCTATCTGTTCCTGCGCAATATCCCTGCCACCATTATTCCGGCGGTGGCGGTGCCGCTGTCGCTGGTCGGCACCTTCTCGGTGATGTACTTCTGCGGTTTCTCGGTCAACAACCTGACGCTGATGGCGCTGACTATCGCCACCGGCTTCGTGGTCGATGACGCCATTGTGGTGATTGAAAATATCTCGCGCTACATCGAGAAAGGGGAAAAGCCGCTTACCGCCGCGCTGAAGGGCGCAGGCGAGATCGGCTTTACCATTATCTCCCTGACCTTCTCGCTGATTGCGGTACTGATCCCGCTGCTGTTTATGGGCGATATCGTCGGCCGACTGTTCCGCGAATTTGCCATAACGCTGGCGGTGGCGATCCTGATCTCCGCCGTGGTGTCGCTGACGCTGACGCCGATGATGTGCGCCCGCATGCTGACCGCCCGCTCCCTGCGTAAGCAGAACCGCTTCTCCCGCGCCAGCGAAGCGATGTTTGATAAAATAATCGCCCGCTACGGCGTGCTGCTGCGTCGGGTACTGAACCATCCGTGGCTGACCCTGAGCGTGGCGCTGAGCACGCTGGCTATTACCGTCCTGCTGTGGATGGTGATACCGAAAGGTTTCTTCCCGGTGCAGGATAACGGCATTATTCAGGGCACGGTGCAGGCCTCCCAGTCGGTCTCGTACACCAACATGGCGCAGCGCCAGCAGGAGGTGGCCTCGGTGATCATGAAAGACCCGGCGGTGCAGAGTCTGACCTCGTTCGTCGGCGTTGACGGCACCAACTCCGCGCTGAACAGCGGCAGGCTGCAAATTAATCTGAAGCCGCTGGATGAGCGCGACGACCGCATTCCGCAGGTGATTGCCCGTCTTCAGCGGGAGGTGGAGAAGATCCCCGGCATCAGTCTGTGGCTTCAGCCGGTGCAGGATCTGACCATCGATACCCAGGCCAGCCGCACCCAGTATCAGTTTACTCTCCAGGCCGGATCGCTGGACTCCCTCAGTCTGTGGGTGCCAAAACTGCTGGAGAAACTGAACACCCTGCCCGAGCTGAAGGATGTCAGCAACAACTGGCAGGATCGCGGCCTGGAGGCCTATATCCGCGTCGATCGCGATACGGCCAGCAGGCTGGGCATTTCGCTGGCCGACGTGGACAACGCGCTGTATAACGCCTTCGGCCAGCGTCTGATCTCCACCATCTATACTCAGGCCAACCAGTATCGCGTGGTGCTGGAGCACGATACCCGCGCCACGCCTGGACTGGCCGCGCTGGAAACCGTTCGCCTGAAAAGCAGCGACGGCGGCAGCGTGCCGCTCAGCGCGATTGCCAGCGTGGAACAGCGCCACGGCCCGCTGAGTATCAACCATCTCGATCAGTTCCCGTCGGCCACCTTCTCGTTCAACGTCAGCGACGGCTACTCGCTGGAGCAGGCGGTGAACGCCGTGACCCAGGCGGAGAAGACGCTGGCGATGCCGACCGAGATTATGACCCAGTTCCAGGGCAGCACCCTCGCCTTCCAGGACGCGCTCTCCAGCACCGTCTGGCTGGTGGTGGCAGCGATTGTGGCGATGTATATCGTGCTCGGCATTCTGTATGAGAGCTTTATCCATCCGATTACCATTCTCTCGACCCTGCCGACCGCCGGCGTCGGCGCGCTGCTGGCGCTGCTGATCGCCGGTGACGAGCTGGACGTCATCGCCATTATCGGCATCATTCTGCTGATAGGGATCGTCAAGAAGAACGCCATCATGATGATTGACTTCGCGCTGGCGGCCGAGCGTGAACAGGGCATGTCGCCGTACGACGCGATTTATCAGGCCTGTCTGCTACGCTTCCGTCCGATCCTGATGACCACGCTGGCCGCACTGTTCGGTGCGCTGCCGCTGATGCTGAGTACCGGCGTTGGTGCCGAGCTGCGTCAGCCGCTCGGCACCGCCATGGTCGGCGGCCTGATCGTCAGCCAGGTGCTGACGCTGTTTACCACGCCGGTTATCTATCTGCTGTTCGATCGTCTTTCCCACGCTACCCGTCAGCGGCTGGCGCGCCGGGAGGCCGAGTGAAATTCTTCGCCCTGTTTATTCACCGACCGGTCGCCACCATTCTGATGACCGTTGCCATCCTGCTGGCCGGGATACTGGGCTTCCGGCTGCTGCCTGTGGCACCGCTGCCGCAGGTAGACTTTCCGGTGATCGTGGTCAGCGCCTCGATGCCCGGCGCCTCGCCGGAGACGATGGCCTCGTCGGTTGCCACGCCGCTGGAGAGATCGCTGGGACGCATCGCCGGGGTAACGGAGATGACCTCCAGCAGCTCCCTCGGCAGCACACGCATCATTCTGGTGTTTGACTACGACCGCAATATCAACGGCGCGGCGCGCGACGTACAGGGGGCGATTAACGCCGCCCAGAGCCTGCTGCCGAGCGGTATGCCTTCGCGTCCCACCTATCGCAAGGCCAACCCGTCCGATGCGCCGATCATGATCCTGACGCTGACCTCGGACACCTACTCGCCGGGCCAGCTTTATGACTACGCCTCGACCCAGCTGGCGCAAAAGCTGTCGCAGATTGAAGGCGTCGGCGACGTCTCTGTCGGCGGCAGCTCGCTGCCCGCAGTCAGAGTAAACCTCAACCCGCAGGCGCTGTTTAATCAGGGGATTTCACTGGACGCGGTGCGGGAGACAATAGCCAGTGCCAACGTGCGCCGTCCGCAGGGGGCGATAGAGGATGGGCAGCACCGCTGGCAGATAAAAACCAATGATGAGCTGCAAACCGCCGCGGAGTACGCGCCGCTGATCGTCAACTACGCTAACGGGGCCGGGGTTCGCCTGAGCGATGTCGCCACCGTCGTTGACTCGGTTGAGGACGTCCGCAACGCCGGAATGGCGAACGCTAAACCGGCTGTCCTACTGATGATCCGCAAATCGCAGGAGGCCAACATCATTGCCACCGTGGATCGCATCCGCGCCGAAATTCCCGAGCTGGAAAAAAGTGTTCCGGCCTCCATCAAGCTGGAGATTGCCCAGGATCGCACCCCCACTATCCGCGCGTCGCTGCACGAGGTGGAACAGTCGCTGGCGATCTCCGTGGGTCTGGTGATCCTGGTGGTGTTTGCCTTCCTGCGTTCGGGCCGCGCCACGCTGATCCCGGCGGTAGCCGTTCCGGTTTCGTTGATTGGCACCTTTGCTGCCATGTACATCTGCGGGTTCAGCCTGAACAATCTGTCGCTGATGGCGCTGACCGTGGCCACCGGCTTTGTCGTCGATGATGCCATTGTGGTGCTGGAGAATATCTCCCGCCACGTTGAGGCGGGTATGAAACCGGTGGCGGCGGCGCTTCAGGGGGTGCGTGAAGTCGGCTTTACCGTGGTGTCGATGAGCATCTCGCTGGTGGCGGTGTTCCTGCCGCTGCTGATGCTCGGCGGACTGATTGGCCGCCTGTTTACCGAGTTTGCGGTGACGCTGTCGGTGGCAATTGGTATTTCGCTGCTGGTTTCGGTCACCCTGACGCCGATGATGTGCGGCCTGCTGCTCCGTCGCCAGCCTGCGCATCAGCAGCCGCGTATCCGCGGCTTTGGCAAGCTGCTGCTGGCGGTTCAGCGCGGCTACGGCCGCAGTCTGCACGTGGTGCTCAATCATGCCCGCTGGACGCTGCTGGTGTTTTTCGCCACCATCGGACTGACCATGTATCTTTACGTCGTTATTCCGAAGACATTTATGCCGGAACAGGATACCGGGCGGGTGATGGGCTTTATTCAGGCCGATCAGAGCATCTCATTCCAGTCGCTGCGCGCCAAGCTGGAAGACTTTATGCGCGTGGTTCACGACGACCCGGCGGTGGAGAGCGTGGTTGGTTTTACCGGCGGCTTCCGCACCAACAGCGGCTCGATGTTTATCTCGCTGAAGCCGCTGTCGGAGCGTACGGAAAGCGCCCAGCAGGTCATCGCCCGGCTGCGCGCTAAGCTGGCGAAAGAGCCGGGCGCCAATCTGTTTATGATGGCGGTACAGGATTTGCGCGTGGGCGGGCGGGAGTCCAACGCCAGCTATCAGTATTCACTGCTTTCCGACAGCCTTGACGACCTGCGCGAATGGGAGCCGAAAATTCGCCGCGCCTTTGCCGCGCTGCCGGAGCTGACCGACGTGAACTCCGACCAGGAGGACAAAGGCGCGGAGATGGCCCTGACCTACGATCGCGCAGCCATGGCCCGGCTGGGGATCTCGGTGTCCGATGCCAACAACCTGCTGAACAACGCCTTTGGTCAGCGCCAGATCTCCACGATTTATCAGCCGCTGAACCAGTACAAGGTGGTGCTGGAGGTGGATCCGCGCTATACCCAGGACGTCAGCAGCCTAGACCTGATGTACGTGATCAACAGCGAAGGGAAATCCATCCCGCTCTCCGCCTTCGCCAGCTGGCAACCGGCCAACTCGCCGCTGTCGGTGAGCCACGAGGGGCTGTCGGCGGCGTCTACCGTCTCGTTTAACCTGCCGGAAGGGGTGTCGCTGTCGCAGGCATCGGCGGCCATCGACCGCAGCGTGACGGCGCTGGGCGTGCCGTCCAGCGTGCGCGGCAGCTTCTCCGGGACGGCGGCGGAGTTTGAGAAATCGCAGAGCAGCCAGCTCTGGCTGATCGTTGCGGCTATCGCCACGGTCTATATCGTGCTGGGTATTCTCTATGAGAGCTACGTTCACCCGCTGACAATCCTCTCCACCCTGCCCTCGGCGGGCGTGGGCGCGCTGCTGGCGCTGATGCTGTTCGGCGCACCGTTCAGTCTGATTGCGCTTATCGGCATTATGCTGCTGATCGGCATCGTGAAGAAGAACGCGATAATGATGGTGGACTTTGCCATCGTCGCGCAGCGCCGGGGCGGGCTGACGGCGCGGGAGGCCATCGAACAGGCCAGCCTGCTGCGCTTCAGGCCGATTATGATGACCACGCTGGCCGCGCTGCTCGGGGCGCTGCCGCTGGTGCTGACCAGCGGCGACGGCGCCGAGCTGCGCCAGCCGCTGGGGATCACCATCGTCGGCGGTCTGGTAATGAGCCAGCTGCTGACGCTGTACACCACGCCGGTAGTCTATCTCTATATGGATAAACTGCGCCGTAAGCCGCGTCCTGCGCGCGTGCAGGAGGAAGCATAATGGGGTAGCTGACTCACCCTCCTCCGTCCGCTGGCAGCTGTGGATTGTCGCCTTCGGCTTTTTTATGCAGACGCTGGATACCACTATCGTCAATACGGCCCTGCCGTCAATGGCGGCCAGCCTGCATACCAGCCCGCTGCAAATGCATTCGGTGATCGTTTCCTATGTGCTGACGGTGGCGATCATGCTGCCGGTCAGCGGCTGGCTGGCGGACCGGTTTGGCGTACGCAACGTCTTCTTTAGCGCGATCCTGCTGTTCAGCTTCGGATCGCTGTGCTGTGCCCTCTCCACCAGCCTGGATGGGCTGATTATGGCGAGAGTGGTACAGGGCATCGGCGGCGCGATGATGGTGCCGGTGGGCCGTCTGACGGTGATGCGGCTGGTGCCGCGCAGTCAGTATATGGCGGCGATGACCTTCGTCACTATTCCGGGGCAAATCGGTCCGCTGCTGGGACCCACGCTCGGCGGTGTGCTGGTGGAGTACGCCAGCTGGCACTGGATTTTCCTGATTAATCTTCCCGTTGGCGCGATTGGCGCTGCGGCCACGCTGCGGCTGCTGCCGAATTTTACCCAGCCGATCCGCCGCTTTGATTTCACCGGCTATCTGCTGCTGGCCGTCGGCATGGCTACCCTGACGCTGGCGATGGACGGGCAGCGCGGGCTGGGCGTCTCCCCGCTGGCGCTGGGCCTGTTTATCCTGATCGGGGTTTTTGCCCTGCTGGGCTATCTGCTGCACGCCCGGCATAACGACCTCGCCCTGTTCAGTCTGAAACTGTTTGATAACCGCGTGTTCTCGATAGGCCTGTTCGGCAATCTGACCGCCCGTATCGGCAGCGGCATGCTGCCGTTTATGACACCGCTCTTCTTGCAGGTCGGCCTCGGCTACAGCCCGCTGCACGCCGGGCTGATGATGATCCCGATGGTGCTGGGCAATATGGGCATGAAGCGCATCGTGGTGCAGACGGTGAACCGCTTCGGCTACCGCTCTACGCTGGTTGGTTCCACCCTCGCGCTGGCGCTGGTGACGCTGCTGTTCCCCGCCGTGGCGCTGACCGGCTGGGGCATGCTGATGCCGCTGGTGCTGTTTTTACTGGGAATGGTGAGCGCCATCCGCTTCTCGGCGATGAACACTCTGACGCTGAAAGATCTCAGTGACGACCTGGCCAGCAGCGGCAACAGCCTGATGGCGATGGTCCAGCAGCTGTCGATGAGTATCGGGGTGACCGTGGTGGGCCTGCTGCTGGGCACCTTTGGTCAACAGGCCGTCGCGGGCAGCCCACTGATGCAGCAGGGCTTTGTCTGGACCTATCTTTGCATGGCGCTGGTGATTGTCCTGCCGGCGCTGGTGTTCTGGCACGTACCGAATGACACGGCGACCAATACCGTTTTAGCCCGCAGGAGAAAAAAATGAATTTTGCCCGCTTACGGATCGGCATTACCGCCAAGCTGTTCGCCGCCATCTTATCCACCTGCATGCTGGTGCTGATCACCATGCACTGGGGGGTGCGGCTGAGCTTTGAGCACGGCTTTATCGATTACATTGAGCGCGGCAACGAGCAGCGCCTGAATTTGCTAAGCGACGCGCTGGCCGACCAGTACGAGCAGCACGGCAGCTGGACGTTTCTGCGCAATAACAACCGGCTGGTTTTCAACATTCTGCGTTCGCTGGAGCAAAACCCCGAGTCCGGCAGCCAGCTGCCGCCCCACGGCTGGCGCACGCAGTTCTGGATTATTGACCAGGACTACCGCGTGATGATTGGTCCACGCGGCCCGGTGCCGCCGGAAGGGACGCGGCGCCCCATCACCACCTCAAATGACAAGGTGGTGGGCTGGGTAATTGGCTCGTCCGCCGAGGGGCTGACGCGCATCGCCGACATCAACTTTGACCGTCAGCAGAACCGCACCAGCTGGATGATCGTCGGTCTGACCATGCTGCTGGCGGCGCTGGTCACCTGGCTGATGTCACGCGGGCTGCTGGCCCCGGTTAAACGGCTGGTGAAAGGGACGCATCAGCTGGCCGCGGGAGACTTTACCACCCGGGTCGCCTCCGGCAACCGTGATGAGCTGGGACGGCTGGCGCAGGATTTTAATCGCCTGGCCAGCACCCTGGAGAAGAACGAGCGGATGCGCCGCGCGTTTATGGCGGATATTTCCCACGAGCTGCGCACCCCGCTGGCGATCCTGCGCGGCGAGCTGGAGGCGCTTCAGGACGGCGTGCGCAGGCTGACGCCGGAGTCCATCGCTTCATTGCAGGGAGAAGTCGCCACGCTGACCAAACTGGTAGATGATGTCCACCAGCTGTCGCTGTCCGATGAGGGGGCGCTGGCCTACCGCAAAGGCAATATTGACCTGGTGCCGCTGCTGGAGATGGTCGCGGACGGTTTCCGCCCCCGTTTTGAACAGATGTCGCTGACGCTGACGCTGTCGCTGGCGGAAAAAGCGCCACAGTTTGGCGACCCGGATCGTCTGGTGCAGCTGTTCACCAATCTGATGGAAAACAGCCTGCGCTATACCGACAGCGGCGGCGGCCTGACCATTTCACTGATATCCGGCAGCGGCGGCAACGTGCTGCGGTTTGAGGACAGCGCACCGGGGGTCAGCGACGAGCAGCTGACGCAGATTTTTGAGCGTTTCTACCGGGCGGAGGCGTCGCGCAACCGCGCCAGCGGCGGATCGGGGCTGGGGCTGGCTATCTGTCAGAACATCGTGGCGGCGCACGACGGCAGCCTCAGCGCGGCGCATTCTTCTGCCGGAGGGGTCATAATTACGGTAAACTTACCGAATAAACCGCACTGACGGGCGCAAGATTAAGGAACTGAGATGGAACAGGACAGCGCAGCACCGCTGATTTTAATCGTTGAAGATGAGCCCAAGCTCGGCCAGCTGCTGGTGGATTATCTTCAGGCCGCTAACTACCGCACCCACCATCTGCTGCGCGGAGACGAGGCGCTGCCGTGGATTAAAGAGCACCAGCCCGATCTGATGCTGCTTGACCTGATGCTGCCGGGGCTTGATGGCCTGTCGGTCTGCCGCGAACTGCGGCGCTTTTCCGAGCTGCCGGTGATTATGGTGACCGCTAAAACCGAAGAGATCGACCGTCTGCTGGGGCTGGAGATCGGTGCCGACGACTATATCTGCAAGCCTTTCAGCCCGCGTGAAGTGGTCGCCAGGGTGAAAACCATTCTTAAACGCTGCCAGCGCCCGCGTGACGCGGTTAGCCAGGCCTCGCTGCTCTGCATGGATGAAAATCGCTTTCAGGCCAGCTGGAACGACAGGCCGCTGGATCTGACCCCGGCTGAGTTCCGCCTGCTGAAAACCCTCGCTTACGAGCCGGGGAAAGTCTTCTCGCGCGAGCAGCTGCTCAACCAGCTGTATGACGACTATCGGGTGGTGACGGATCGCACCATCGACAGCCACATTAAAAATTTGCGCCGCAAGCTGGAATCACTGGATGCGGACCAGCCCTTTATCCGCGCGGTCTACGGTATGGGCTACCGCTGGGAAGCCGATATCTGCCGTTTGATTTAGATCAAAAGTCCGCCCGCTGACCTGCCTTACAATCCCGCTCCGAAATCCGCGGCGGGCGGCCACCATTCGTGACCGTCCGCCGCATCCATCCTGGCAATATCTGACCTGACATCAGACTGAGAACCCATGTTTAAACCGGAACTGCTCTCTCCGGCCGGCACGCTGAAAAATATGCGTTACGCGTTTGCGTATGGCGCAGACGCCGTGTATGCCGGTCAGCCACGCTACAGCCTGCGCGTGCGCAACAACGAATTTAACCACCAAAACCTGGCTATCGGGATTAACGAAGCCCATCAGCAGGGTAAAAAATTCTACGTGGTGGTCAATATCGCCCCCCACAACGCCAAGCTCAAAACATTTATCCGCGATCTGCAACCGGTGGTCGATATGGGGCCGGATGCGCTGATTATGTCCGATCCCGGCCTGATTATGCTGGTGCGCGAGGCCTTCCCGCAGATGGATATCCACCTGTCGGTGCAGGCGAATGCGGTCAACTGGGCGACGGTGAAGTTCTGGCAGCAGATGGGGCTGACCCGGGTTATCCTCTCCCGCGAGCTGTCGCTGGAAGAGATCGCCGAGATCCGCCAGCAGGTGCCGGAAATCGAACTGGAGATTTTCGTTCACGGCGCGCTGTGTATGGCCTACTCCGGCCGCTGCCTGCTTTCCGGCTATATCAACAAGCGCGACCCCAACCAGGGCACCTGCACCAACGCCTGCCGCTGGGAGTACAATGTTGAGGAAGGCAAAGAGGACGAGATCGGCAATATCGTTCACCGCCAGCAGCCGATTGCGGTGCAGAACGTGGAACCGACGCTGGGCGAAGGCGCGCCTACGGACAAAGTGTTTATGATCGAAGAGGCGATGCGGCCGGGCGAGTATATGACCGCCTTTGAGGATACGCACGGCACCTACATCATGAACTCGAAAGATCTGCGGGCGGTGGCACACGTTGAGCGTCTTGCCGCTATCGGCGTCCACTCGCTGAAAATCGAAGGCCGTACCAAATCGTTTTACTACTGCGCGCGCACCGCGCAGGTGTATCGCCGCGCCATCGATGATGCCGCCGCGGGCAGGCCTTTCGACCCTGCGCTGCTGGAAACCCTGGAAGGGCTGGCCCACCGCGGCTATACCGAGGGTTTTCTGCGCCGTCACACCCACGACAGCTACCAGAGCTACGAGGCCGGCTATTCGGTTTCCGATCGTCAGCAGTTTGTCGGTGAGTTTACCGGTGAGCGCCGCGGTGCGCTGGCCCAGGTGGATGTCAAAAACAAATTCAGCGTCGGCGACAGTCTGGAGCTGATGACCCCGGCGGGTAATATCAACTTTACGCTAAACCAAATGGAAAACGGCAAGTCGCAGCCGATTGAGGTCGCGCCGGGCAACGGCCATCTGGTCTGGCTGCCGCTGCCGGAAGAGATGGATTTACAGTTTGCGCTGCTGATGCGTAATCTTTCCGGCACCACGACGCGGGATCCTCACGTCACAGTGTCAGCAAAAGAAGTTTCGTGAGGTTAGCGATCTTAGAATCCGATCACATAACCCGTTGTGGTTCCCCGTTATGATGCGCGTGCTTCTAATGACAAACATTAAACGGCATTCTCTGTACGCTCTGACCTAAAGCTGGGAACTGAGCAAAAGGAACCACCTCATTGGCCCGGTCGGCTCCCCCGTCCGGGCTTTTCTTTTCCATTTTTTTCATGCTTCCCTCCTCCAATATTCTGATTTTATTTTTTATACTTAGTGGTGATATTCCCTGTACTTAGTTGCCTGTGCTATATGTTGACGCTATCCGCCATGAACACCAGGACTGAATGATGGAACACTACCCGCTTACACTGGCGATTTTAAACGGTAAGAACGCCGGTAATGAAGATTTGCGCAATGCCATTGCCACGCTGCGCGAGGAAGGCTGTCGGCTGGAGGTTCGCGTAACCTGGGAATACGGCGACGGTGAACGCTATGTGCGAGAAGCGGTGGCGCTGGATGCCGGTACGGTGATTGCCGCCGGCGGCGACGGCACCATTAATGAAGTAGCGACCGCGCTGGCCAGTTTACCCGAGGCGTCGCGCCCGGTGCTCGGGCTGATTCCGCTGGGCACCGCCAACGATTTCGCCACCAGCGCCGGGATCCCCGCCGATATGGAGAATGCGCTGCGGCTGGCCATTATTGGTAAGGCCACGGCTATCGACCTGGCGCGGGTGAACGGCGATCGTTATTTTATCAATATGGCTACCGGCGGCTTCGGTACGCGGATCACGACGGAGACGCCGGAGAAGCTGAAGTCAGCGCTGGGCGGCGCGTCTTATGTTATTCACGGTCTGATGCGGATGGATACGCTGAAGGCGGACAGCTGTCGGATTGAAGGGCCGGATTTCGACTGGCAGGGTGATGCGTTGGTGATTGGTATCGGCAACGGGCGTCAGGCGGGCGGCGGTCAGGTGTTGTGCCCGCAGGCGCTGATTAATGACGGCAGGCTGGATTTGACGATTGCCACGTCGCAGGAGCTGTTGCCCGCGCTGCTGCATAAGCTGACCAGCGATGAGGAGAATCCTAATCTGGTTAATGCTTCTTTGCCGTGGCTGAAGATCAGTTCACCGAATGAGATGACGTTTAATCTGGACGGTGAGCCGCTGAGCGGTACTGAGTTTCATATTGAGGTGATGCCGGATGCGTTAGAGTGTCGGCTGCCGCCTTCTTGTGGGCTGCTGATGTAAGGGGTCGTTGCCTGCGGGGTCTGTGCCTGAGCGGGCTGGTGATTTGCTCGCTGTTGTGTCGGGGTTTAGTTGTCTGCGGGTTGGGTGCCTGAGCGGGCTGGCGGATTCTTCGGCCGCGCTGGTCCTCGCGCCGCTTCGCGGTCCCTTCACTTCGTTCGCAGGCTTGCCGGACCGCCGCAGACGGGCCATCCCTGGCCCGGCTGCGTCTTTCACCGCTTCCCTGCGGTGAATCCTCGCCTTCTCTCTCCGTTCAGCGCTGCGGATGCTTCAGCCGAAGAGCCCGCCAGCCCACTCATCAACATCGCCGTTTTCTGGAAGCGTTAGCTTTAGCCGTCGTGGATGTGTTTTAGGAATGTATTGATGTGTCGGCTGTCGTTTTGCTGAGGATTTTCTGTGGGCTGCTGATGCCGGTGGCAGGTGGCAGGGTGAAGTTTTCAGTTGATCGATGAAGTGATTTTTGCGCAGAGAATTGAGTTGAAGCTTAGTTGCCTGCAGGTTCGGTGCCTGAGCGGGCTGGCGGATTCTTCGGCCGCGCTGGTCCTCGCGCCGCTTCGCGGTGCCTTCACTTCGTTCGCAGGCTTACCGGACCGCCGCAGACGGGCCATCCCTGGCCCGGCTGCGTCTTTCACCGCTTCCCTGCGGTGAATCCTCGCCTTCTCTCTCCGTTCAGCGCTGCGGATGCTTCAGCCGAAGTACCCGCCAGCCCACTCTTCAACATCGTAGTATTCTGGAAGCGTTAGCTTTGACCGCTGCGGGTTTGATTTAAGACCCATTCCTTTTCTTTACTGACCGGCGGCACATTGACCGGAGGGGGACGGGCTGTGCGGTGGAGGGACAATCCGCAGCGCAGTAAAAGCCTCGATAAACACAGATATGTCACGCGAGGACCGTCCCGGAACCGCACAGCCCGCCCCCTAGGCATCAAAGCCAAACCCACAGAACCGCACAGCCCGCCCCCTGGCACCATAGCCAAGCCCACGGAACTGCGCAGCCCCCACCGGGCACCACAATCAAGCCAACATCATCGTATTCTGGAAAAGATAACCATTGTCATTGAGAAAGTGTTTTAAGCGCTCTTCCCGAACCGGCGGCACATTGACCGAAGGGGGGACGGGCTGTGCGGTGGAGGGACAATCCGCAGCGCAGTGAGAGCCTATTTAAACGCAGATAAGTCACGCGAGGACCGTCCCGGAACCGCATAGCCCGTCCCCCTGGCATCAAAGCCAACCCCACAGAACCGCATTCTGGAAAAGTTAGCCTTTGCCATCGGAGAAGAGTTTAAACGCCCCTCCCTTTCTTCTCTACCGGCGGCACATTGATCGGAGGGGGGACGGGCTGTGCGGTGGAGGGACAATCCGCAGCGCAGTAAGAGCCTCGTTAAACACAGATAAGTCACGCGAGGACCGTCCCGGAACCGCACAGCCCGTCCCCCAGGCATCAAAGCCAAACCCACGGAACCGCACAGCCCGTCCCCCTAGCATCAAAGCCACCCCCCCAGAATGTGATCCCCCTCCAGGTTCCACCTAAACCAACTTGTATGGTAGTACGGTATTAGCGTATTTTTCCGCCATTGTCAGTTAACAAGGCCATTGAGATGAAAATTGTTAAAGCGGAAGTATTTGTTACCTGCCCGGGCAGAAACTTTGTCACCCTGAAAATCACCACCGACCAGGGACTCACCGGCATTGGGGATGCCACGCTTAACGGGCGCGAACTGCCGGTGGCCTCCTATCTGAAAGATCACGTTTGCCCGCAGCTGATCGGCCGCGATGCCCATCAAATTGAAGATATCTGGCAGTTTTTCTACAAGGGCGCCTACTGGCGTCGCGGCCCGGTCACCATGTCGGCGATCTCTGCCGTGGACCAGGCTCTGTGGGATATCAAAGCGAAAGCGGCCAATATGCCGCTGTATCAGCTGCTGGGCGGTGCATCGCGTACCGGCGTAATGGTTTACTGCCACACCACCGGCCATAGCATCGACGAAGTGATGGACGACTACGCGAAACACAAAGAGCTGGGCTTTAAAGCCATTCGCGCTCAGTGCGGCGTGCCGGGAATGAAAACCACCTACGGGATGGCCAAAGGCAAAGGCGAAGCCTATGAACCGGCTACCAAGGGCGCGCGCCCGGAAGAGCAGCTGTGGTCAACCGAGAAGTACCTCGACTTTACGCCGAAGCTGTTTGACGCCATCCGCAATAAGTTTGGCTTCGATGAACACCTGCTGCACGACATGCACCACCGCCTGACCCCGATTGAGGCCGCCCGCTTTGGCAAAAGCGTGGAGGATTACCGCCTGTTCTGGATGGAGGACCCTACCCCGGCAGAGAACCAGGAGAGCTTCCGCCTGATCCGCCAGCATACGGTCACGCCCATCGCCGTTGGCGAAGTGTTTAACAGCATCTGGGACTGTAAGCAGCTGATTGAAGAGCAGTTAATCGACTATATCCGCACCACCATCACCCACGCGGGCGGCATCACCGGCATGCGCCGTATTGCCGACTTCGCATCGCTGTACCAGGTTCGTACCGGTTCGCACGGTCCTTCCGACCTGTCGCCAATCTGCATGGCGGCAGCGCTGCACTTTGACCTGTGGGTGCCGAACTTTGGCGTGCAGGAGTACATGGGCTACTCCGAGCAGATGCTGGAGGTGTTCCCGCACAGCTGGCGCTTCGATGACGGTTATATGCACCCCGGCGATAAACCGGGTCTGGGCATTGAGTTTGATGAAAAGCTGGCGGCGAAGTACCCCTATGAACCGGCCTATCTGCCGGTGGCGCGTCTGGAAGACGGCACGCTGTGGAACTGGTAAGGAGAGGATGATGAAAAGTGTGGTCATTGAACGTCCGGGCGATCTGCGGCTGCAAATGCGCCCGCTGCCGCAGCCCGCTGCGGGAGAAGTGCGGGTTAAGGTGATCTCCGCCAGTATCTGCGGTTCCGATGTGCATATCTGGCACGGCCATAATCCGTTTGCCCGCTATCCCCGGGTGATCGGCCATGAGTTTTTTGGCCTGATCGATGCGACCGGCGACGGCGTAGACGCGGCCCGCATCGGGGAACGGGTCGCGGTCGATCCGGTGGTCAGCTGCGGGCACTGCTACCCCTGCTCGATTGGTCGCCCGAACGTCTGTAAGGAGCTCCAGGTGATCGGCGTTCATCGCGACGGCGGCTTTAGCGAGTATGCCCTCGCCCCTGCCGCTAACGCCTATCGTCTCCCTGCGGCGATCCCGGATGCGCTGGCCAGCCTGATTGAGCCGTTTACTATTGCCGCTAACATCAGCGCCTTTTTACAGCCGCAGCCTGACGACGTCGCCCTGATTTACGGCGCGGGTCCGATGGGGCTGACCGCCATTCAGGTGCTGAAAGGCGTTTATAACGTGAAAACGGTGATTGTCGCTGACCGGGTGACGGAGCGTCTGTCGCTGGCGCTGGCAAACGGCGCTGACCGGGCGCTGAACAACAGCGAAATCCCGCTGGCGGAGCAGCTGGACGGCGTGCAGCCGACGCTGATCATCGATGCGGCCTGCCATCCTTCAATCCTTGCGGAGGCGGCGGCGCTGGCGTCACCGGCGGGCAGGATCGGTCTGCTGGGCTTCTCCGGCGATCCCTGCACCCTGACCCAACAAAGTCTGACCAGTAAAGAGCTGTCGCTGTTTACCTCCCGTCTGAACAGCAACCGTTTCCCACAGGTGATTGCCTGGATGGAGCAGGG
>Ga0256410_1001065_pt1 | contig 22089 bp, 20 predicted proteins | sample PhyWR1_FD_185983 | JGI IMG/M metagenome (GOLD analysis project Ga0256410, IMG submission 185983) | Leaf surface microbial communities from wheat plants in UC Gill Tract Community Farm, Albany, California, United States - DLSL W.R1 | ecosystem: Host-associated > Plants > Phyllosphere >... | reverse complement strand
AAACCATGTCTTATAAAGAAATAATTTTTATCGATTACAGCAATAATCCTTCACCAATATTGCAAAGGTTCGCGATCTTATCGCGTTAGATTCTCAACAAAAACCACAAAAATTGCCGTGTTATAGGCCCATCCGCCGCAGCCCTTACGGGCTGTAAGGGCAAGCCAAACCGATGCAAGCCCCCATAAAACAAGGCATTCGGACATCACGCAATTGCTGGCGCGGCGTGAGGTTCGCGGCCCTGTCGCCACCACGAACTGACAGCACATCTTGGCGGTTTTATGCAAATTTTGGCGGCGGTTCGGCGGGTCAGAAACGTCCTGCGGACGCTTCCGTGTGACAACATGTCGCACACTGCGCGCACCCAAAATTGTCCGGTGTCACGTTCTGTTCACAAATCCCTACAAGCAAAAACGCCCCGGTCTTCCCTCAAGAAGGACCGGGGCGTTTCAGGGCGGGCTCAGGCTTTGCGCTGGCGATTCCGGTAAATGCCCAACGGCACCAGGATCACGGTCAGCACGAACGCGACCAGCGCCCACTGCGCCAGGGACAGACCCAGCACCGGCGGATACGGGGTGCTGCAGAAGCCATCGACCTGGAAGCCCAGGGGGAACACCTTGGCGAGGGGCAGGTCGTCGACGATCGGTTGCAGCACATCAATACCGCAGCTGACCTGCGGGAAGAACTGGGTGTACACGTGGTGACCGGCTGCGGCCACACCGCCGAGGGCGCTGAGTATCACCAGCCCTTCGAAAAACGTGAGAGCCCCTTTGGTGCGCATGGCCGCGCCAATGAACGCAAAAATCGCGATCAGCAATAAGGCGTAGCGCTGCAGGATGCACAGCGGGCATGGCGCCTCGCCCAACACCACCTGCATATAAAGCGCACCGCCGATCAGCGCCAGGCAGATGATGCCCAGCAACACCAGAAAGCGCCGCTCCCTGCCTAAACGCAATTCGTCACTCATATCCGCTTCCCTTTGTTTGGTTGTGCCAATGGCCGCAAGTTTACACACAGGGAGTGGTTTAAACAGAGAGGGGTTAACGGGGGATTAATCTGGAAAAATGTTATGGCAGTACGGACGCCATCGCGGGCAAGCCCAGCGCCCACAGGGGGGTCGCATTTCCCCGTGGGAGCCGGGCTTGCCCGCGACGATGCCGACTCGGTTTAACCCCGAACCTTATTCCAGTGCCGCAGCCGGGCCGAAGAACTCGTAGCGGCTTTGTTTCTCGGGTACACCCAGGGCTTGGAGGTGGCGTTTGATCGCGGCCATGAAGCCTTTAGGGCCCAGGAAATAGGCGTCGATGTCACGCTGCTCTGGCAACCAGGCGGCCAGTTGGTCCTGGCTTAGCAGGCCGACCTTGTCCGCCGCGGGGCTTACACCGTCATCTTCGGCGTAGCAGTAGTAGCGCTTGAGCTGCGGGTGTTTGGCCGCCAGGGCATCCACCCAATCACGGAACGCATGCACCCCGCCGTTACGTGCGCAGTGGATAAAGTGCACCGGACGCTCGGTGGCCAGGGCCGCTTCGAGCATCGGCAAGGTCGGCGTGATGCCCACCCCACCACTGATCAACACCAGCGGTTTGTCGCTGGCCGCCAAAGTGAACTCACCCGAAGGCGGGAACAGGTCAATGGTCGCCCCCACCTGCATCTGGTCATGCAGGTAGTTGGACACCCGCCCGCCGGCTTCGCGCTTGACGCTGATGCGGTACACGCCGGCGTCGGTCAGGGCCGACAGGGAATAGTTGCGGCGCACTTCCTCACCATCGAGCAGCAGTTTCATGCCGATGTATTGGCCTGGCGCGGCAGCGAGGATCGGGCCGTTGTCAGCCGGGGCAAAGTAGAAGGAGATGATCTCGTCACTCTCCTCCACACGCTTGACCAGCAGGAACGGCCGCGCCCCTCGCCAGCCACCGGGCGCCTGGGCTTTCTCTTCATAGATCGCGGCCTCGGCGCCGATCAGGATATCCGCCAGCTGGCCATAGGCCGCGCCCCAGGCACTCATGACCTCGGGGGTCGCAATCTCGCTGCCCAATACTTCGGAAATCGCGCGCAGCAGGCAGGCACCGACGATCGGGTAATGCTCCGGCAGGATCTGCAAGGCCACGTGCTTGTTGATGATCTTGGCCACCAGGTCGCCCAGTTGGTCGAGCTGGTCGATGTGCCGCGCGTACATCAACACGCCGTTGGCCAGGGCACGGGGCTGGTCGCCGCTGGCCTGGTGGGCCTGGTTGAACAGCGGGCGAACTTGCGGGTACTCAGACAGCATCATGCGGTAGAAATGGGTGATCAGCGCTTCGCCGCCGCTTTCCAGCAGGGGCACGGTGGATTTGACGATGGCACGGTCTTGGGCACTAAGCATGAGAGCCTCCTGGGCTTTTTTACTGATTGCCATTACCTACTCAGCATTCGTGCCAACTAATAAATCTATTATTTTCAATGAGTTAATTATAATGTAGTCAGTATGACCTCCTACACCTTATAGTCATAAGGACTACAAGGAGTCATTATGACTGCGCAATCGCTGCTCACCACCCTGCTGCCCCTGGTCGCCGACCTGTCCCGTGAACTGCCCGAAGGCGAGCGTTATCGCCGTCTATTACAGGCCATGCGCGCCCTGCTCCCCTGTGACGCCGCCGCGCTGTTGCGCCTGGACGGCGAATGGCTGGTGCCGCTGGCGGTCGACGGTTTAAGCGCCGACACCCTGGGCAGACGCTTCAAGGTCAGCGAACACCCGCGTTTTGCCGTGTTACTGAGCAGCCCAGGACCCACGCGGTTCGACAGTGACAGCGAATTGCCCGACCCCTACGACGGCTTGGTCGATGGATTGCACGGACACCTGGAAGTCCACGATTGCATGGGTTGCCCACTGTTCGTCGACGATCAGCCCTGGGGTCTGCTGACATTGGACGCCCTCGACACCGAGCGCTTTGAACGCGTTGAACTGGATGCCCTGCAAGCCTTCGCCAGCCTCGCCGCCGCCACCGTCAACGTCGCCGAACGTATCGAGCGCCTGACCCTGCGCGCCGAAATCTACCGCGAGGCGAGCGGCCAGCAGCACAAGGAAATGATCGGCCAAAGCAAACCCCACAAGCGCCTGGTGGAGGAGATCAAGCTGGTGGGTGGCAGTGACCTCACCGTGCTGATCACCGGCGAAACCGGGGTGGGCAAAGAACTGGTGGCTCAGGCCATCCACGCCGCCTCGACGCGCGCCGATAAACCGCTGATCAGCCTGAACTGCGCCGCCCTGCCGGAAACCCTGGTGGAGAGCGAGCTGTTCGGCCATGTGCGCGGCGCCTTTACCGGCGCGTTGAACGAACGCCGCGGCAAGTTCGAACTGGCCAATGGCGGCACGCTGTTCCTCGATGAGGTGGGCGAGCTGTCACTCACCGTGCAAGCGAAGCTGCTGCGAGTGCTGCAAAGCGGCCAATTGCAACGCCTGGGCTCGGACAAGGAGCACCAGGTGGATGTGCGCCTGATCGCCGCCACCAACCGCGACCTCGCCGATGAAGTGCGCAATGGCCGCTACCGCGCCGACTTCTATCACCGCCTCAGCGTGTACCCGCTGCAAGTACCGGCGCTGCGTGAACGCGGGCGCGATGTGTTGCTGCTGGCCGGTTTCTTCCTCGAACAGAACCGCTCACGCATGGGCCTGGGCAGCCTGCGCCTGACCAGCGACGCCCAGGCGGCACTGCTGGCCTATAACTGGCCGGGCAACGTGAGGGAACTGGAGCATTTGATCGGACGTAGCGCGCTGAAAGCCCTGGGCAACTGTCGCGAGCGTCCGAAGATTCTCAGTTTGAATGCCCAGGACCTGGATCTGCCCGATGTCAGCGCACCGTTGATCGAAGAGCAAACCGGCAGCGCACCCGTTGTGACCGGCGACCTGCGCCAGGCCACCGAGCAGTATCAGCGCCAGGTGATCAGCGCCTGCCTGGAACGCCACCAGCACAACTGGGCCAGCGCCGCCCGCGAACTCGGCCTGGACCGCGCCAACCTCGGCCGCATGGCCAAACGCCTAGGCCTCAAATAACCCAAACAACCCTGGTCAAATGCAGGAGACAACACTATTCGAATGTGGGCGCTGGCTTGCCTGCTCCCCCATTAAATTTGTTTTGCCTGGAGGACCGGATTAACAGCCTGAACCACCCTCACCCGCCGAAACACCAACACATTCCCCACCATCACCAACACCAACCCCGCCAATGCCGGCGCCGTCCACTGATACCCCTCGGCATACGCCGACACATTCAGCGCCACCACCGGGAACAGCACGGTGCAATAAGCGGCGCGCTCCGGTCCCATGCGCCCGACCAGGGTCAGGTACGCGGTAAAGCCGATGACCGAACCTGGGATCACCAGGTACCACAGCGCGCCGATGTAGCGTGCACTCCAGTCCATTTCGAAGGGAATCCCGCGTACCACACAATAGGTCGCAAGCATCGCCGCGCCATACGCCATACCCCAGGCATTGGTGGTCAGCGGCCTGAGCCCGGCCTTCTGTTGCAGGCTCGACAACAGGTTGCCCGCCGAGAAACACAGGGTCCCGAGCAACGCCAACCCCAAACCGAGCAAGGTCTGCGGGCTGGCGGCATGCCCCACCAGTTCCGGCCAGAACAGCAGGCCCAAGCCCATCAAGCCGAGCCCGCCGCCCATCAACACATTACGCGCCACCCGCTGGCCGAAAAACACCCGGGCATTCAGCGCGTTCCACAGCGTGGCCGTGGAAAACACCACCGCCACCAACCCACTGGGAATCCACTGGCTGGCCGTCAGAAAACATATGAAGTTGACGCAGAACAGGCACAGCCCCTGGGCCAGGCAGATCAAGTGCCCACGCCGGTTCATCACCTGCAACTTACGGCTGAGCAACAACAGCGCAAACAACACCAGCGCCGCCAAGCCAAAGCGATAAACGATGGACACGGGGATTGCCACCACGCCCAGTTGCCACTTGAGGGCAATCCAGGTGGTGCCCCAGATCAACACGGTGAGTAAATACAGGGAAAGGTTCATAGCGGGCTCCATCGATTGAGCCACAGTGTGGCCTGCGACCCATCGCGCGCTCTTGCACAATCTTGCGCTTTTGTCGGGCGGTGGGCGCACAGCGTCCGCCGCGCGGAGTAGGATGCAAGGCGTCGGAGAGTACGAACCATGCCTGATCTGGAATCCCTGCAAGTCTTTCAAGCCCTTAACCGCTCGCCCAATGCACGCCTTGAAGCCTGCGCCGAGCTCGGTGACGGCTTGTCTGCGGCCTTGTGGAGCAACCATCACGATGCCCAGGATTACCAAGCGCCCAGTCATCACACCTTGTCGTGCTACATCGGCGGCGGCACCGGCACGTTTCGGCGCGACCAGCCAGGCACCAAGGGCGGGCCGGACAAGTTGTGCATCCTGCCCGCCGAGCATCAGTCAGCCTGGGTGATCAACGGCGAAATCCGCCTGGCCCATGTGTACTTCAGCCCGGAGCAATTCGCCCTGGGCTGCGTCACCTTGCTCGACCGCGAACCGCGCGCCCTGCAACTGCGCGAAAGCACCTTTCTGGAAGATGCCAGCCAGGCCCGGCGCTTTCACCAGTTGATCGCACTGAACTGGCACGAGCCCGCCGAGCGCCTACTGACCAGCAGCCTGGCCCATGAAATGCTCAGCCACACCCTGCTCAGCCAGGTCGGCGCCCGCGAAGGGCTGAGGTTGAAAGGCGGGCTGGCGGCACATCAGCGACGGCGGTTGGCGGAGTACATTGACCAGCATCTGGAAGACCCGATCAGCCTGGGTCAATTGGCCGGGATGTGCGCGCTGTCGGAATACCATTTCGCACGGATGTTCCGCCAAAGCTTCGGCCTGCCGCCCCATCAATACCTGTTGGCGCGCCGCCTCACCCGCGCCCAGGCACTGCTGCGCAGTGGCGCCCTGCCCTTGGGTGAAATCGCCTTGATGTGCGGGTTCTCCAGCGCCAGCCACTTTACCCATCGCTTTCGCCAGGCCATGGGTGCCACCCCCGGCGAATACCGCCAGGCGTTCTGCGCCTAGGCCATCAACCCCAGGGTCTTGGCCTTGGCCACTGCTTGCGTGCGTCGCTCCACACCGAGCTTGCTGTGGATACGCCGCGCGTGGGTCTTGACCGTATGCAGGGAGATAAACAGGCGGTCGGCGATTTCCAGGTTAGAGTTGCCAAGCGCGATCAACTGCAGCACCTCCAGCTCGCGCTGACTGAGTGGACTCTCTACCGCACCCGAGACAGGCGCTTGCGGCTCCATGCCCAGTTCACTCAACAACCCCGGCGATCGCAACCGCAGTTCGCGAATCGCCTGTTGCACCTGGCAACGCGCGGCCAACTCCAGCCCGGTTTGCAGCGAGCGGCGCGCCAGCGCACAGTCGCCGACTTGCCAGGCCACTTCGCCCAGCACCAGGCGCAGTTCGGTTTCCAGGCAGAGCATGCCGCGCTGATGGGCGGTTTCCAGCAAGGCCGTGAGCCGTGCCACGGGTTGATCGGCCGCCCCCAGTTTCACTTCAGCCAGCACCAGCAGATACTCCAGGCGCGGCACCAATTCCAGGGTGGCGGGCGGGGCCTGTTTGGCCTGGGGCCCACGAAAGTGGCGAAGCACGCGGCGCACCGCTTCCACCGTCAGTTCGGCACGGCCCTGCTGCAACCAGAAATGCCCACTGACCAGCAGCAACACCGCGCGATACACCGTGTCCGGCACCTGACGTTGTTGCATCAACCGTTCGGCGTCGCGCAGCTGCACAAAGGCCTGGGCGTAGTCACCGCGGTTGGCGGCCAGCAATGCCAGGCCGAGAAACCCATAGAGCACGCGCTTGTCCTGGCTGTGCAGGCACATCTTCAAGCCCGCCTCGAAACACTCGGCGGCCAGGCTGTCCTGCCCCTGGCGCAACGCCAGATGCCCCCGCCTCAAGGCGATGCGCCCGACCAAGGGCCCGGCCTTGAGGCGCTGCTTGAGCAACATCGCCTGCACATTTTCCAACAGGCTCTGGGCCCGGTATGGGGCACCACGCTGTTCCAGCAGTTGCGCGTGGTCCAGCTCCAACAAGGCTTCGAGCAGCAACGAGCCATGGGCGCGGGCCAGGCACAAGGCTTCGCGGCTCAGGCCTTGGGCCACGTCCAGCTCACCGCGCAGCAAGGCTTGCTGGGTCAGGCCCGAGAGGCACATCAGCCGCGACGTCCAGGCGCTGTCGGGCAAGGCGTGTAGCGCTTCGAGGAAATGCTCCCGCGAGCGCTCGGCATCACCGCCCAGATGCAGCAACCAGCCCCACTGCGCCTGCCAGCGGGCCAGCAGATAACGCTGTTTCGCCGCCGTCGGCTGCGGCGCGAACCGCGCCAGTTGTTGGATGCATTGCGCGGCCTGCTCGAAGCGCCCGGCGAACAGCAACGCCGCCGTCAGCAACCCGACCAACTGCGCCGAGCCGAGCATCAGTTCATCGCCATGCTGTTCATGCAGGCGCAACAGCAGCATCGCGTTCTGCTGGCGGAACAGGTCCTCGAAACTGAAGTGCTGCAACAGGCTCACCGCCACTTCATATTCTTCGGCGAGCAGTGCGTGTTCAAACGCAGCCTGCCAGTCCTGTTCGGCGGTGAACCATTGGCAGGCGCGACGGTGCCATGAACGTTTGGCCGGCCAAGGCTCATCACGCAGCAAATCGGCGAGTGGTGGAAAGACCTGCAGCCACTCGGTGTCTTCCCAGGGCTGGATAAACGCGCCGAGGGCCTGCAGATCGTGCAGATATTGATTACCGTCGCCAAAGCCGAACAGGTGCTCGCACAATCCCGCATTGAAGCGCGGCAGATGGGCCAGTACGCGCCAGGCTTCGGCCAGTTCGGGTGGCAAGGTACTGAACAGTTCGTGTTGCAAGTAATCGAGCAAGGTCTTTTCCGGGTGGCCGTCACCCAGCAAGGCAATGCGTGCACCGGCACACCAGCCGGCGCTGAACTGCAGCACCTGGTCGACGGACTGCCCTGGCGCATAAGTGAGCAGCTGCTGGATCTCGACCGGGCTGAACGCCAGGTCTGCGCCGCACTCCAGCAATTCATCGTCAAGCAGCAGCCGTGGCCAGTTGCACAGCGGGCGCCGCCGCGTGCCCAGCCACCAAGTCAGCGCCGGGCTGCTGGCGGTGAACAGGCGATCGAGCAAGGCGTCGGTGTCCGGCGCGGGCAAACGGCAGAAGTCATCAAGGAACACCCACGCCGGGGCCTGCCAACGCGCAAGGTCCGACAGCAGTGTCGCTTCATCGATGAACGGCAGGTCGAGGTTCTGCGCCAGGCGCTGGCAAAGATCGAGGGGGCTCAGGGCAATACCGTTGAGCGGCAACCAGTGCACCGGGCAATCCTTGGGTGCCTGTAGCGCGCATTCGGCGAACAACGCACTTTTGCCACTGCCAGCGGGCGCGCACAACAACTTGACCCTCACCTGCGCCGCCAGCAAAGGCTCGGCCAAGCGTGGGCGCAACAGATGGTGGGCGGACAGCCGAGGCATGAATCCAGGACGGTCCAGGCAGCGGGTCATGGCGGTCATTGCTGCATCCTGCTTTTTATTGTTATGCAACCTGGCGCCTACCCTAGTCCTGTGGTCGGCGGTTGTTGAAGAAGTATTCAGCAGGGTGATTGGCGGGCATAAAATTCAAGGCATACACCCCCCACTGTGCGAACACGCTCGCACAGTGGGGGGGCATTTCACATCGGGATCAGCGCACGCCTTCGGCCCTCAATGCCGCTGGCGTGTAGTCCGCCGCCTTGGCATTGAAACCGAACACAAAACTGCTCTTCTCCTCGTTCTTCATGCCCAGCGCGATATAGCGCCCGGCGATGATGTCGTACAGCGTTTCCACGGTATACGCCGGGGTCTGGTGGTTGTAGTAGAACTGCGCATGCCCCTCGGCGACACGCCACAGTTGGCCACGGCCGTCGTAGTGATCCACCAGCGCCACCTGCCAGCTGTCTTCATCGATGTACATGTGGCGCTTGGCGTAGATATGCCGCTCACTCGGCTTGACCGTGCCCACCACCTCCCAAACGCGGTGCAGCTCATAGCGAGTCAGGTCCTGATTGATGTGGCCGGCCTTGATGATGTCGTCGTACTTGAGTGTCGGCTGGTCGAGCTTGTAGCTGTTGTAGGGAATGTACATCTCCTTCTTGCCGACCAGCTTCCAGTCGTAGCGGTCCGGGGCACCGGAAAACATGTCGAAGTTGTCCGAGGTGCGCAGACCGTCGGAGGCCGTGCCCGGACCGTCATACGCCACTTGCGGTGCGCGGCGTACGCGACGCTGGCCGGCGTTGTAGATCCACGCCAGGCGCGGCTCCTTTACCTGGTCGAGGGTTTCATGCACCAGCAGCACGTTGCCCGCCAGGCGCGCCGGGGCCGTCACCGACTGCTTGAAGAAGGTCAGCACGTTGGCCGCCTTGGCCGGGTCCATGTCCGGGATCAACTGCGGCACCGCCACTTCCTCTTCGAAGCGGATCGGCGTGTAGCTGCCGTTGGTCTGCGGCGTGGCCTGGGTAATGATGCGCCGCAAGTTGCCGCCGTGGTAACGGGTGATGTGGTTCCACAGCACTTCCACGCCATTCTTGGGAATCGGGAAGGCGTAGTAGCGATTGCCGGTGAAGTTTTCCAGGCCGTTGCCATCGTTGATCGGCTTGACGTTCAGCGCACTGCGCTTGATCGACTCGTAAATCTCCGGCGGCAGGTTGACCGTGCGGTGACTTGGGTACACCGGGATCTTATAGGTCTCGGGATAGCGCTTGAACATCGCCACCTGGCCGTCGGAGAGTTTGTCCTTGTACTTGTCGACGGTGGCTGCGGTGATCACAAACAGCGGTTTTTCACTGGCGAACGGGTCGGCCAGGAAGCCCTTGCTGTCCACCGCACCGGCATTTTTCGGAATGCCGCCGGTCCACGCCGGAATCGAGCCGTCGGCGTTGCCGGCTTTTTCGGCGCCCACCGGGGTCAGGGTGGTGCCCAGCTTGGCCGCCTCTTCCGGCGACACCGCTGCCATCACGTTGGCGGCCAACAGGCTCAGGGCCAACACTGCAATTGTCTTACGCATGGATGTTTGTCCTTGTTTAAGCCAGATCAGAAGTTCACGCCGAAGCTGAGGGCGAGGAAGTCGCGGTCGGTCAGGGTGTTGTAGTCGCCGCCAAAGAAGTCGGTGTAACTGAGGCTGGCGGTGTAGGTGTTGCGGTAGTCCGCGTCGACACCCGCGCTGATGGCCTTGGCGCCCTTGTTGAACAGGCCATTGGGGCCGTAGCCGGCGACGTCATGGGACCAGGACAGGTTGGGCTTGAGGTTGATCCCGGCAATCACGTTGTTGTAGTCGAGGATCGCCCGCGCGCGATAGCCCCAGGAAGTGGAGGTGACAAAACCGTCGGTGTCACCCTGGAAACCGTAGGCGCCGTACACCGAGTCCCGGCCGTAACGCAGTTTGCTTTTATCTTCCAGTCCTGCGACGTGCACGATGGCCGCTTCACCGACCACCGTAAGGCGCTCGGCGCCTAGGACCTGGTCGAAGAACTGGGTCATGGAGCTTTGGATCTGGGTGATCTCTTTACGGCGATAGCCTTTGTTGTCGTCGCCGAAGTTGCTGCGGATGGGTGAGGCCAACTGGCCGGCGACGGGGTTGATCAGGGCCAGGGTCAGATCGGTAGTATTGAGTTGCACCGGGGCATTGGGCCGGTAGCTGATCTCACCGGTCCACGCGGTGCCGGTGGGCAAGGTGGTGGAGAAGCTGGCGCCGAACAAGCGGATGTCTTCCGGGTAATCCAAGTAGTACTGGCCACGGCCGAGCATGAGGCTCTGGACCAAGCCCGCGCCGGAGCCGGGCACGATGCCGTTGGCGGTGCCGGAAATAGCACCCAGGGTGGCCAGGCTGGTGTTGTTGGTGATGGTCCCCACCGTTGGCGTGCGGCTGTGGTAGTTCATGAAGTACAGGCCGTACTCGGTGTCGTCCCCCAGCCAGCGCAGGGCGGCGCCGAACTGGCCGGAATCCCGTGCATCACGGTCCCCGGCGCGACGTACGATGACCCCTTCACTGGTCGCGCCAAATCCTTGGCCGAACGCCGCCGCCACAGGCTGCAATGGCCTGATTGCCGGGTTCCCGACGGTGTAGTTGTTGGTGCAGCCGTCCGCTGCCACGTCGCCACCAAAGAAGGTGCCGCAGTTATCCAGCACCGTCTGGTCCCACTCCAACTGGTAGAAACCTTCAACCGTCAGCTGATTGGTCAGGCTCTGGGACGCGAACAGCATGTTGACCGGAATCAGCCCTTCCTTGATCTCGGCCCCCGGACGGCGGAACGCCGACACATCAATCGGGTTGATGCTGTTGATGGAGTTACCGATGAAGGTACTTTCGCCCCAGCTCACCACCTGCTTGCCCGCTCGCACGGTGCCCGGCAGATCACCCAGCGAATAGTTGTGATAGACGAAGGCATCCAGAATCTGCGCACCGCTGGACTTGGCGCCTTCCTTGCGGTTGTGGTCACTGATCGGTTTGAACTCGCGGTCTTCATCCTTCAGTTCAAAGTCGTACCAGTACTTGCCGCGCACGAATACACCCGTGTCGCCGTACTTCAACTCAAGGTCATGCAGGCCCTTGAAGATCTTGGAGAAGGTTTCGCCCTTCTTGAAGTTCAAGCGCCCGTCATCACCGGTAGACGCCTGGCCGGTACCGCCGTTGACGGTGCCCACCAGCTTTTTATCGGCGTCGCGCATGCCCCAGCTCGCACCCACCGACAGCGAAGAATCGAATTGCCCTTCGATCTCGCCAATGTTGAATGAAATAGCCTGTGCCTGAGCACAGCAACCCAACGCAACCGCAGCGGCCAGCGCCTGTGGCCTGAAGATGGCGCGCATTGTTGTTCTTGTCATGCGTCTTCCCCGGTGAGTGACAGAAGGCCCCACCCTACTGCCGCCCATCAGGAGCGATAAGCGCACCAAGGAGGGATTCGTGTTGTCACTCAAAAGGATGACTGAGCGCTCTGGCCGGGGCTCCGGGCGCAGGCATGCATTGGATGGATGGCGGGTTATCAGGGGAATGTATGGAGAACGTCGAAACTGTTGCTGATTCAGCAACAGTCCTTGTCACGAATCGGCATTACTCATTTTGTTACAAGCGGCTATTCTTATCGGGCTTTCAGGGCAAACGGCCCGCTTCCTCAACCGGAAGGAAAGCCAGATTTACATAGATTGATGACTGTTTTCAGTCTATTACCGGTGTTCACTGACGTTGATTTGTCGCTCCTTGATCCAACGTCTTACTTCGGCCGCTGCCTATGCAGCGGCCTTTTTTATGCCTGGAATAAAACGGGGCGCTATCAGCGCCCCGTAGGATTCAAGCTTTTTCAAGCAACGATCACAGGCTGTATTTCTGCAAATTGGCCATCATCTCCTTCAACGCTTCGATATTGTCCTTGGGGTGCGCTGCCCCCTCGAAGTCGCAGATCTGTTGCCAATGCGCCGCCACATCATCGGGCGAGAAGCCCGCCTCCGGATCAAAGCCCACGCCCAGGCTGCGCTCCCAGCGGGTCTTGCCAATCCAGCCGCCGCCGACTTCAAACAACCCCGAGGTTTCCTGGCAGGCTTCGCTGCCCAGGTACACCACCAATGGACTGACCAACTCCGGCTTGAGGCGCTCGAACACCTGCGGCGGGATCAGGCCTTCGGTCATGCGCGTGCCGCCGGTGGGAGCAATGGCGTTGACCAGGATGTTGTTCTTGCGGCCTTCCAGCGCCAGGGTGCGCGTCAGCCCATACAGACCCAGCTTGGCCATGCCGTAGTTGGACTGGCCGAAGTTGCCATAGATGCCCGAGGTGGACGCGGTGAAGATAACCCGGCCGTAACCCTGCTCACGCAGATGGGGCCAGGCGGCACGGGTGACTTTGTAGGCGCCTTCGACGTGCACCCGGTAAACCAGGTCCCAGTCGCTGTCGTCCATTTTGTGGAAGGTCTTGTCGCGCAGAATGCCAGCGTTGTTGACCACCACATCGATACGGCCAAAGGCGTCGAGGGCATTCTGCACAATCCTGTCACCGTCGGTGACAGAGTCATGATTGGCTTCGGCGATGCCGCCGGCTTCGCGAATCTCAGCCACCACGCGGTCGGCGGCCGAGGCACTGGCGCCTTCGCCCTGGGTGGAACCGCCCAGGTCGTTGACCAGCACTTTCGCGCCATGTCTGGCGAACAGCAGCGCATGGGCACGGCCCAACCCGCCGCCGGCACCGGTGACGATCACGACCTTATCCTGAAACTGCACTGACTCACTCATACCGGACTCCAATGGCGACAATGGGAATGGGTCGAGTGTCAGGCACGGAGGCCATGGTCACAATAACCACGGCTGAGCCTGAATGGTGCTCGATAAGGCAGAGGGATGATCATGTGGGAGCGGGCATGCCGACGATGCAAGCGCCTCGGCCTTTGAGTTGAATCGCCGCGACGCTATCGCAGGTACGCCAGCTCCCTCACCGGGCCAGCAATGCGTTCGCGAAACGCCAGGTAATGCTTGAGCACCTGCACCGGCGCCTCGATCTGCGGGTAGTGCCCGATATTGGCCAACAGCACCGTGTCGGCGTGGGGCACCAACTCGCAGTAACGCGCCACCATATGAGCGCCCGAGATCGGGTCCATCTCGCCATCGATCACTCGCAGCGGCACTTCCTCGCGTTGCATCGCCGCCACCCAACGCTCACGCATACGCCCGCGCTGAGGGATATACGCAATGAGTTTGTGCAGGATGCGTGTGCCGTCATGGCAGTCGATCAGGCTCCAGAAATCATCCAGGGCGCTTTCGCTGGGGCGGGTGTTGGGGCCGAAGATCTGGCTGAAACTGTTCGCCAAGGCATTGCGCCCGAAGGCGCGGCCGATCATCCAGCCCAACGGGCTGAGCAAGAGTTTTTGCACCAGTGCCGGGCGATGGGTTTCGGGAAACAGCCCACCGTTGAGAAACACGCAACTGGCCATGTGAAAGCGCCCTTCGTAATGCCGGGCCAGCAGTTCCTGGGCGACGCTGTCACCGTAGTCGTGTGCCAGCACATGCACCGGCTGCTCTACGCGCAAATGTGCCAGCAGTGCCTGCTGCAAATCTGCCTGTTCCAGCAGGCAATAACCGTGATCCAGTGGCTTGGCCGAGTCGCCGAAACCGAGCATGTCGCAGGCAATCACCAGATTGCGCTGGGCCAGGGGCTGCCACAGGTAGTGCCAGTCCCAGCTGGCGGTGGGAAAGCCATGGATCAGCAGCAACGGTTCGCCCTGCCCCGCCACCCAGTAACGAAGGGTGCGGCCGTGGAAGTCGAACGTCTGGCTGCGTTTGCGCCAGGCGCTGAGCGGGATCTCGGTGAGTGGCATCAGGTTTTATACCCGGGATCGAGGCTGTCCAGTTTGCGCAGCAACGCCGGCCAGGCCAGCGCGCCCCCCATGCCTTGTGCGCTCTTTGTGACCGCCGCCACCATTGCCTTGGCGCCGGCGAGAATCTGCGGCCCGATGTTGATCAGTTCAACGCCACCGCTTTGCGCCAACACCTGGATGTCGCAGGCGCGCTGGAAGGTGAACATCATCAAGAAGGTGTCGGCGATGGTGCTGCCGCAGGTCAGCAAGCCGTGGTTGTGCAGCATCAGGAAATTGTTTTCGCCCAGGTCGGCCTGCAAGCGGGCCTTCTCTTCGTGGTTCAGCGCCACGCCTTCGTAGGCGTGATAGGCCAGACTCGACAGCACGAATATCGACTGCTGGCTGATCGGCAACACGCCTTGTTTCTGCGCCGCCACTGCGACCCCTGCGGCGGTGTGGGTGTGCAGCACACAGGTTACATCGTGGCGCACTTCATGGATGGCGCTGTGGATGGTATAGCCCGCCGGGTTGATCTCGTAGGGGCTGTCCATCAGCTTGTTGCCGGCCTGATCGACCTTGACCAGGCTCGATGCGGTGATCTCATGGAACATCAGCCCATAAGGATTGATCAGGAAGTCATCGGTGCCCGGCACTTTGGCCGAGATATGGGTGAAGATCAGGTCGTCCCAACCGTGCATCGCCACCAGGCGATAACAGGCTGCCAGGTCGACGCGGGTTTGCCACTCGGCAGCGCTGACCTGATCTTTGACATTCTGTGGCGATAGAACGGGGGCTAGGCTCACGGCAACGACCTCCTTGGCGCATTTTCTTATTGTTTTTTGAGTGATGGGCCAGTCTAGTCAGACCTTGAGGCTGCCGGAGTTGCCTTGGCAGCCAGCTTGATGACCGTGCGAGTCAGGGTTGAGGATAGTTCAATCTCGTACTCGCAACGTCAGAGAAGTGCCGCCAATAAAGGCGCGGCGAACAGGTTGAGCAGGCCCGTCAGCACCATCACCAAGCCTGCGACGGAGCCCTCTTCGCCGCCCACCTCATGGGCACGGCTCACGCCCGCGCCGTGGGCGCCCACGCCGAATAACGCACCGCGCGCCAAGGGTGTGCGCAGCGGCAACCACTTCAGCAGCACACCGCCGAGCATGGCGCCGAACACGCCGGTGAACATCACAAACACAGCCGTCAGTTCCGGCACGCCGCCAAGGTCGGAGGACACCGGCATGGCGAACGGTGTCGTGATGGAGCGTGGCACTAGGGACAGGGCTACCGAGGGATCCAACGCCAGGGCCTTGGCCAAACCGAACGAGGTGGCAATGGACGCTGCGCTGCCCGCGATCATGCCCAGCAACAAGGCCGACCAGTAACGCGCCAGCAACTTGCGCTGTTGCCAGATCGGCACCGCGAACGCCACTGTCACCGGGCCAAGCACAAGCATCAGCCAATGGGTGTCGGCAGAGTATTCGGCGTAGGCGGTGTTCATCGGCACGGCCACGGCCAGCAATAGCACCGGTACCAGGATCAGTGGTGACAATAGGTAACGCCCGGTGCGGCGGTAGATCCAGCGACTGAAGATATAAGCACTCAAGGTCAAGGCGAGCCAGAACACCGGCATCAGTTCAAACTTCATGGCGTAGCTTCCAACGGCACACCAGTTCGACGGTGAACGCGGTCACCAGCATGACTGCCAGGGTGCTGAGGCCAATCACCAGCAGGATGCGCCAGCCGTCATTGCGCAACAGGCCGCCATAGTCCAGCAGGCTCATCAGCGCGGGAATGAAGAACAGCAGCATCTCAGCCATCAACACACCGGCCCCCAATTGCAGGGCAGCCGGCTTGATCAGTCCGCTGGCGAAGGTTGCCAGCAGCAGTCCCAAACCCACCACGCCACCGGGGATCGGCAGCGTCAGCCATACGGCCAGCTGGCAACCGAGCAGGTAAATGGCCAGCAGCGCGATCAGTTCAATCAACAAACGGGTGAAACGTTTCATGGGCTTTGGGTCCTCGCAGGCCTTCATTTTAGAGAGACCTGCCCCATCCCCACAGCGAATTGTTAGACTGTCAGCTATTCCACTTTGGAATTGAAGGGATGGAATTCAAACAACTGCGCAGCTTTGTCGAAGTGATCCACCGGGGCGGCTTCACTCAGGCCGGGAAAACTCTGCACATCAGTCAATCCGCCGTCAGTAAACAAGTCGCGCAACTGGAACAAAGCCTGGGCACGCCACTGTTGGAACGTACCGGTTCGCACATCCGCCTGACCGCCGCCGGGGAGGTGGTGCTGCAACGGGCTGAAGCCATGCTGCGTTTGCAGACGGAATTGCTCAGTGAGCTGGATGATATGCAGCAACTGACCCGTGGCGAGTTGCGCCTGGGTTTGCCGCTACTGGCGGGCGATACCTTGTTCGCCGGGCTGTTTGCCGAGTACCGCAGGCGCTACCCGAACGTCACCATCCAGTTGCTGGAAGGTGGCAGTCGCACGATCGAACAGGCGATTCTCAATGGTGAACTGGATGTCGGCGGCTGTCTGAACTCAAGTGATCCGGCCTTCGCCCGACAAGCCTTCTGCGATGAACCGCTCGACGCCCTGCTGCCGATGGATCATCCCCTGGCGCAGAATGCCCAAGTGCGCCTGGAGGAACTGGCGGACACCCCGTTTCTGATGTACCAGCGCAGCTTTGTGCTCAATGATCGGTTGATCCAGGCCTGCCAGCAGGTGGGCTTCACCCCGAGGGAAATCGGCCGCAGCGGCCAGGCTGACTTCCTCGCCGCCCTGGTCGCAGCCGGCCAGGGCGTGGTGCTGCTGCCCAGCGTGGTCGCCCGTGGACTGTTGCGACCGGGCGTGGTGCGCCTCACCTTGAAGGCGCCCGACTACCTGCGCTGGGACATTGCGTTTACCTGGCGTGAGGGCGCGTATCTGTCAAAAGCCGCCCAGGCCTGGCTGGCGTTGTTGCGCGAGTTTCCGGTCAGCCGCGCAGTGCAGTGACCAGCTCGGCCAGCCACGGTTCGGCATCGGCTTCCGGGGTGACGCTTTCGCTGGCGTCCAGGCGCAGCATCGGCAGCACTTCGCGCACGCCCAGTTCGCTAAATAGCTCGCGCATTTGCTCGCCGCCGCCGCAGAAGGTATCGCCATAGCTGGCGTCGCCCAGGCCGATCACCGCACCCGGCAGGCCGCGCCAGGCGGCGGGCAGTTGGTCGCGAATGCTGGAGTACAGAGGTTGCAGATTGTCGGGTAACTCGCCCATGCCCGTGGTGGAGGTCACCGCCAGAAATGCGTCCGGCGCAAACGCCTGTACATCCGCCAGGCTGGCGCGAGCGTTATGCCAGGCCTCGAAACCGGCGGCATTGAGGATATCGGCAGCGTGGCGGGCGACTTCTTCAGCAGTGCCGTAGACCGAGCCGGAAAGGATGGCGACTTTCATCAATCTGATCCTGTGGTTGAGCGAAAGCGTGGGATATTAGCAGCTCGACCGCCCCCTACAAAAAAACGTCACGCCCGCTGGAAAGATTGCCACGCTGTCTTAAACTTGCGACTCCTCAAATGGATGGATCCACCTGAATGATTAATGCCCAATTGATGCAAATGGTCATTGATGCCTCGAATGACGGCATCGTTATCGCCGAACGGGAAGGCAAGGACCTGCCGCTGATCTACGTCAATCCGGCCTTCGAGCGCCTCACCGGCTACACCCGCGACGAGATCCTCTACCAGGATTGCCGTTTCCTGCAGTCCGGTGACCGCGACCAGCCCGCTCTGATCGCCATTCGCGAGGCCCTCAGCGCCGGCGAAAGCTGCCGCGAAACCTTGCGCAACTACCGCAAGGACGGCACGCACTTCTGGAATGAGCTGTCGCTGTCCACCACTTACAACCCGGCGGACAAACAAACGTATTTCGTCGGCGTGCAAAAAGACGTGACGGTTCAGGTCAAAGCCCAGCAGCGCGTGGCTCAACTGGAGGCGCAAGTCGCAGAACTCAAGGCTGAACTGGCGGCACTCAAAGCGACGAGTGGATCTAACAAAAATTAGAAAAAACGCTCATTAAGAGGATAATGGCGTTTTAGCACCTCCCGCCCCCCCGTTGAGCAAGCCCCATGCGACGCGATGCACTCCTGACGCAGGACGAGTTGGATTTCATCCAGACCCTGCAGCACAATCCGCAATTGAACCTGCGTGATGCATCGTCGAGCTTGACGGTCAACGGCGGTGCGCAGATTCGCGACCTCCTCACTCGCCTGGCGGCCCACGACCACGTCACCATCCAGGCGCAGTTCGACAACCAGCAGCTCACCTTCCCACTGCACTTGGTGGAAGATGAGTTTCATGCCGTTCACCTGCGCCTGGGCGTGCCGAGTATTTTCGAGGACGGGCCAATGATCCGGCCGTGGCGCCTCGCACTCGAGACCCCGGTGGCGTTGGAAAATGTCAGGGGCAACCCGGGCGCGCTGTGGGTACATGAGGTGTCATTCAAGGGTGTGCTGGTAGAAATTCGCGGCCGGATCAAGCCGCCGAAAACCTTTTCCCTATGGTTCAGCCCTTCGGGTTACGAACGCATCGCGGTGCGCGGAACGTTCGAACGGGAAACCGCACGCGGCCTGTTCGCTTATCGGCTCAGCCAAGACGTCGCCGATGAAACCGAGCGCCTGCGCCAGTTCATCCTGCACCAGCACCGCCTCGCTCATCCTGAAGTGCACGCTTGATATCAGGTATCCAGGCTACCGCTCAGGAATTGCTGCAAGCGCCGCTGCATCAGCGGGCCATCATTGCCCAGGCAGCCGATTGACGAGCCAGCGAGGCGCTCCTGCACCAAGTCCGCGGCGTCACCGGCCAGCAGCAATGGACAATCGATGGTCAGCGCCAGCCGCTTGAGCCGCGACGGCAGTTCATTGCTGGGGGCGCGATTGGAAAACAGCACCAAGGCTTGCGGATGGGTCTTCTCACAGACCAGTGTCAGTTCGTCGAATGGCTGGCCCACACCCAGGATCTTTACAGCGAGCTTTTCACCCGTCAGCAGCAGGCCTGCCACCAACACCTCCAGCTCGCGGCATTCCCCGGCAATGGCTGCCAGCAGAACCCGAGGCAGCGGCGCGGCGGCTATCACCTGCAGACGTTGCGCGGTGCGTGAACGCAAGAAATTATCGAAGAACAGCCACTCGCTGGCCTGGCCGAAGCGCCCTTGATGACGCAACAATTCCTGCCAGAGCGGCATGAGAATGTCTTGAAAGACCACGGCGAGCGGGTAGGCGGAAAAAATCTGGCCGTACAGCCGATCCAGTTGGCAGTCATCGAACGCGCTGATTGCGTTGCGCAATTGCCCGTGCCACTGAGCCCACTCCACGCCATCTTCAGAAACCGTACCGGGTTCGCGGAGCGGCTCGCCGCGCGCGAGGATCCTGCCCACTTTGCTCACCGCGACGCCGCGCTCGATCCAGTCGAGAATGCGGTGCACCGTGTCGATATCGGTGCGCGAGTACAAACGATGCCCACTTTCGGTGCGGATCGGCTGGATGAGGCCGTACCGTCTCTCCCAGGCCCGCAGGGTGACCGGGTTGACGCCCGTCAGACGAGCCACTTCGCGAATCGGCAAAAGATCATCGGAAACAGCGATGCGGTCAGTGGTTGTTTCGCGCTGCGGAGCAATAGTTTCGGGCATCAGAGGTCAAGAACATCCATGTCGATATGGGCCCCATTTAACGCTTTTTCGGTTGAACGATTCAAGCTGCGCAGCGAACCGACAGAAGTGTCTGGCGTATTTCACTAAAACAGGAATAATCCTTGCCTGCTTTTTCAAGGCGCAGCCGCATCACCCCGCGACTGCACCTGGTGCCGTACCTACCCGGTCACGTGCCCCCTTATTTGGAGATACACAATGTCTACCTCTCCCGTCACCTTGATGGTTGCGCGCCGCGTGGCCAAAGGGCGCTACGAAGAACTGATGGCCTGGCTGCGCGAAGGCGAGCAATTGGCCACGGACTTTCCCGGCTACCTGGGCTCGGGTGTCCTTGCACCGCCGCCCAACGATGATGAATTCCAGATCATTTTCCGCTTCGCCGATGAACAGACTCTGCATGCCTGGGAGTTTTCAGCTTCCCGCAGCGCCTGGTTGAGCCGTGGCAGCGAGCTGTTTGCAGACCCGTCCGAGCACCGCGTACGTGGTATCGATGGCTGGTTTGGCGCAGTCGGCGCCCGCCCTCCACGCTGGAAGCAGGCAGTGGCGATCTGGCTGGCGTTTTTCCCGGTGTCGTTGCTGTTCAACTTTGTCCTGGGGCCCTTGCTCAACGGACTCGACCTGGCGCCGCGCGTACTGGTCAGCACCATGGCCCTGACGCCGCTGATGGTGTACTGGTTCATCCCGCTGTCGACGCATCTGTTAGCCAATTGGCTGCATCCCTCCCCGCCACGCAAGGTCGCTGAAGCCGCCGCGTGAGTACAGGGGCGCCCGGTCGCTGGTATAGTTTCAATCTGCCAGCGACTCGAGCCTCCCATGACTGCAACGAACGCCCCGATCCTGATCACCGGCGCCGGCCAGCGTGTCGGCCTGCATTGCGCCCAGCGCCTGCTGGATGAAGGCCACCCGGTGATTTTCAGCTACCGCAGCGAGAGACCCGGCGTGCAAGCCCTGCGCGCACGTGGTGCAGTGGGGGTGTTTGCCGACTTCTCCAGTGAGGCCGGTATCCTGGCGTTTATCGCTGAATTGAACACCCATACCCAGAGCCTGCGCGCGATCATTCACAACGCCTCGGCCTGGATCGCCGAAACGCCCGACGACGAAAGCCGCGCCTTTACCGACATGTTCAGCGTGCACATGCTTGCGCCGTACCTGATCAACCTGCATTGTTCACCCTTGTTGCAACGCTCTTCCCCCGCCGACATTGTGCACATCAGCGATGACGTGGTGCGCAAGGGCAGCCGCCAGCACATCGCGTATTGCGCCACCAAAGCCGGGCTCGACAGCCTCACGTTGTCGTTTGCCGCGCAGTTCGCGCCGCTGATCAAGGTCAACGGCATCGCGCCGGCGATGGTGATGTTCAACGACGGCGACGACGCAGACTATCGCGCCAAGGTGCTGGCCAAGTCGGCACTGGGCATCGAGCCCGGGCCCGAGGTGATCTACCAGAGCGTGCGTTACCTGCTGGATAACCCTTATGTCACCGGTACCACCCTGACCGTCAACGGCGGGCGGCATATCAAGTAAGCCGTTTGTGAGGATGTTGTATGACCCTGCCCCACCACTACCGCGAAATCCTCAAAGGCCTGGGCGAAGACCCGGAGCGCGAAGGCTTGCTCGATACGCCCAAGCGCGCTGCCAAGGCCATGCAGTACCTGTGTCACGGCTACGAGCAGAGCCTTGAAGACATCGTCAACGGCGCGCTGTTCACCTCTGACAATGACGAGATGGTGATCCTCAAGGACATCGAGTTGTACTCGCTGTGCGAACACCACCTGCTGCCCTTCATCGGCAAGGCCCACGTGGCCTACATCCCCACCGGCAAGGTGTTGGGCCTGTCGAAGCTGGCGCGCATCGTCGACATGTACGCTCGGCGCCTGCAGATCCAGGAAAACCTCACGCGGCAAATCGCCGACGCAATCCAGGACGTGACCCAGGCCGCCGGCGTGGCCGTGGTGATCGAAGCCCAGCACATGTGCATGATGATGCGCGGTGTGGAAAAACAGAATTCAACCATGAACACCTCGGTGATGCTCGGCGCGTTCCGCGAGTCGAACACCACGCGCATGGAGTTCCTGCAACTGATC
>Ga0256410_1001057_pt1 | contig 22216 bp, 24 predicted proteins | sample PhyWR1_FD_185983 | JGI IMG/M metagenome (GOLD analysis project Ga0256410, IMG submission 185983) | Leaf surface microbial communities from wheat plants in UC Gill Tract Community Farm, Albany, California, United States - DLSL W.R1 | ecosystem: Host-associated > Plants > Phyllosphere >... | reverse complement strand
AAGTGTACTTAAAAATACATATTGTTTTATTTATATGTAAAAAATACTTTTATTAAGTATAAGTTGACATAAGTTAATTTTTTTTGATTTAAATTTAATTTTTGTCATGATTTTAAGGGATAGTGTTAATTATGAATTGTGCAATCGGTTACAATTTATTATTGTCTCATTTTTTTTAGTTTAATACAAAAAATTCTTTGTCTAAACAGTGGTTTTGTTTAAAACAGGAATAAAACTAACAATCGTTAGTTAGTTTCTGAAAAATTCTTATCTTGGCATCAACAGATATAAAAGTAAAAAGTAAAATGTCAACACTCACTTTTGCCGAGAAAATCGCACAAGCGGAAAATTTTCTCCCAATCAACGGAACAGATTATTTAGAATTTTATGTGGGAAATGCCAAGCAGGCAGCACATTTCTACAAAACCGCTTTCGGTTTTCAGTCACTGGCGTATGCAGGTCCGGAAACTGGTGTACGCGACCGCTCATCTTACGTTCTTCAACAAGGAAAAATCAGATTGGTTCTGACCTCAGGTCTCAAATCCGATTCTCCAATTTGTGAACATCAGAAAAAACACGGCGATGGAGTGAAAATTCTTGCACTCTGGGTAGATGATGCCGAAAAAGCCTTCGAAGAAACCACAAAACGTGGCGGAAAACCATATCTGGAACCACAAACTTTGACCGATGAATTCGGTGAGGTAAAGATGTCCGGAATCTACACTTATGGGGAAACGGTTCATATGTTCGTGGAGCGTAAAAATTACACAGGCGCATTTATGCCAGGCTATGAGAAGTGGCAAAGCGATTACAATCCTTCTGATGTTGGACTTTTGTACGTGGACCATTGTGTCGGAAATGTCGGCTGGGACAGGATGATCCCAACCGTGGAATGGTACGAGAAAGTAATGGGATTTGTCAATATTCTTTCATTCGATGACAAACAAATCAACACAGAATATTCTGCTTTGATGTCAAAAGTAATGTCCAACGGAAACGGATTTGCAAAGTTCCCAATCAACGAGCCAGCCGAAGGTCAAAGAAAATCCCAGGTGGAGGAATATCTGGATTTCTACGAAGGCGAAGGCGTTCAGCACATTGCGGTTGCAACAAAAGATATTGTAAAAACCGTAACAGAACTGAAAAGCAGAGGTGTGGAATTCCTTTCGCCACCGCCAGAAGCCTATTACGATATGATTCCAGATAGAGTGGGGAACATCGATGAAGACATCAAAAAACTTCAGGATTTAGGCATTTTGGTTGATTGTGATGAGGAAGGTTATCTGCTTCAAATCTTCACAAAACCCGTGGAAGACAGACCGACTTTGTTCTACGAAATCATCGAGAGACACGGCGCTCAAAGCTTCGGGGCCGGAAACTTCAAGGCACTTTTCGAAGCCTTGGAAAGAGAGCAGGAAAAACGTGGCAACTTATAAACCAAATCATTCACTATAGAATTAAAGCATTATTTTTAATGCTTTAATTTTTTGTCTTTATTCTAACTTCTAATATCTACAATATGAAATCATTCATAGAATATCCATCAGATTCAGACTTTTCCATCCATAATATTCCCTTTGGCGTTTGTGTTTTTAATAAAGAATTTATTGCCTGCGCCACCCGAATCGGCGACATCGTCATAGATTTGGCAACTTTGTACGACCTCGGCTATTTTGAAGAAATCACCGAAATGGACGACAATGTCTTCGAAGCCTACACCATCAACGAATTCATCGAGCTTGGAAAACCAATTACAAATAAAGTCAGAGAAAAAATCCAACAGCTTTTACTGGAAGATTCGCTTCTATCAAAAGACGAACGAACGATTACAGATTGTTTCTATAATCTCGACGAAATTCAAATGATGATGCCTTTGCACATCCCAAATTACACCGATTTTTACAGCAGCATCCAACACGCCACCAATGTCGGGATGATGTTCCGCGACCCAGCCAATGCACTTCTTCCAAACTGGAAACATTTGCCGGTTGGTTATCACGGTCGTGCTTCATCAATCGTTTTATCAGGAATAGATATCATCAGACCTTGCGGGCAGATCAAACCGCCAGATGCAGATAAACCGATTTTCAGCGCTTCGAAACAACTCGATTTTGAATTGGAGATGGCTTTTGTCGTGAATAAAAATACAGATTTGGGCGACAGGATTTCTGTGGCCGAGGCAGAAGATGCGATTTTCGGGATGATGATTTTCAATGACTGGTCGGCGAGAGATATCCAAAGTTGGGAATATGTTCCGTTGGGACCATTTCTAGGTAAGAATTTCGGGTCGTCCATTTCGCCTTGGATTGTGACTTTGGAAGCTTTAAAACCATTCAAAACCGAATCTCCAAAGCAGGAACCGGAAGTTTTGGATTATCTGAAATTTGAAGGTGACAAAAATTACGACATCAATCTGGAAGTTTATTTGAAACCAGAAAACTCAGAAGAAAATCTGATTTCGCAAAGCAATTACAAATTTATGTACTGGAATATGTTCCAGCAATTGGCGCATCACACGGTTGGTGGCTGTAATGTGGAAGTGGGCGATGTTTATGCGAGCGGAACCATTTCCGGAGAAGATGAAAAATCCTACGGCTCAATGCTGGAACTGTCTTGGAAAGGCACAAAACCATTGCAACTCAAAAACGGAATCCAAAGAAAATTCATAGAAGATGGTGATACTGTGACGATGAGAGCCTGGTCTGAAAAAGACGGGATCCGAGTTGGGTTTGGAGAAGTAATTGGGAAGATTTTGCCTGCGAATTTACCTTAAAATTTAAACACTTAAGTCACTTAAGATCTACAATTATTATTCACATTAAGTTCACTTAAGTTTTAAAATCTAAAGATTTTGTTAATAAAATATGCTTTGCCTTTATTTGTTTTACAAATTTAATTTTAACTTAATTGTTGAAATTTTACACAAATGATGAATCTATTAAAGGCTCATCGTTCCATTTTGATTAATTTTAATGTAAACAATATTTATCACGAAGGTTACGAAGCTTTTGCATCAAAATCTTTTCAAAGTCTTCCCAAAGAATAAATAAAATCGAAGATTTCCAGATCTTAATTGTTCTTAAGTAGAAGCAAATAAAACTCTAAAGTGACTTAAGTGTTAAAAAAATGAAAACAATCATCCCATCCGATATTTCCGCAGTTCAACTCCAGCAAGTAATGCAAACAGCCATTGCACCGCGACCAATTGCTTTGGCAAGCACGATTAATGCAAAGGGAGAAATCAATCTTTCGCCTTTCAGTTTTTTCAATATGTTCAGCACGGTCCCACCCGTTGTGATTATTTCGCCTTCCAGACGAGTACGTGATAATACGACAAAACATACTTTGGAAAATCTGAAAGAAATCCCGGAATTGGTCATAGGAAATGTGAATTTCGAGATGGTTCAGCAGGTTTCTTTGGCGAGTACAGAATATGAAGATGGTATTAACGAATTCATCAAATCTGGATTGACGATGAAGCCTGCCGATATAGTAAAACCACCTTTGATTGCAGAATCGCCCGTTAATTTTGAATGTAAAGTTCTTGAAATTAAAAGTTTAGGCGAACTTGGTGGCGCAGGAAATCTTGTGATTGCAGAGATTGTAAAAATTCATATCAACGAAAAATATCTCGACGAAAATGGAAATCTTGATCAAAAACAATTGGATCTGGTTGCCAGATTAGGCGGGAATTTCTACTCCCGAAACAACGAAGATAATATCTTCGAAGTTCCAAAACCACTGGTTACAAAAGGAATTGGCTATGACCAACTTCCAAATGAAATCAAACAAAGTCATATTTTCACCGGCAACGATTTGGGAATGTTGGCTAATGTCGAAATTTTACCAAGTGGTCATTTTTCTTCGGAAAAAGATGTACATTTATTAGCTCAGAATTATTTAAAAAACAATGAAATCGAAAATGCGTGGAATGTTTTAAAATCTGAATGATAGCTATTAAAAAAATAAAAACCATCAATTAAACGATGAAAAAATCGGTCTATAAAACCACCATCAGCATACTGATTTTGGTGATTGTGATGTCGGTTTTTGCCGTTGTCAACATCCAGGTCAGTTTGAAATATGAAACTGAAAATATGAAAGATTGTATTTCGTTAGTTTCCGGTAGAAATCTTTGTCAGGATTTGTTGGTTTCAAAGATCATCATTGTGATTTGCCTGATAATTGTTTCCGGGATGCTGAGTTTTAGAGGTAGGATTGTGAAGGATTAATTCTATTTTTCAGATTCTGTAATTCCAATCATTACTCCAAAATCGCCATCTTCCTGTATCCAATTTTTCTCCGGAAGATAAGTTCTAGAGACAAAACCATCAAGATATAAAGCATTTTTACAGCCTAATTCTTTGAATGATAAAGCGAAGTTGTAAAAATTAACTTCAGTTTTTGACATTACGAAAACAATATTTCCATTCTCCAAAATTCCAACACCATTTCTAATATTGAGGTTTGTAGATTGTTCCTGGAAAATAGGATTTAGAGCCCCATTTATCAACAACATGGGACCAGATTGCGTGGCGTATTCGATGTTTGTGTTGTAACGAAATTTTTTTGTTTCTTCAATTTTGGGTTCGTGATTCTTAGCAATATAAAACACGCCATTGGGTTGCAGATAGAAATTTCCGTTTCCGTTTGAAGTATCTATTTTATTGAGGATTTTAGAATTTTCGATGTAAAGACCTTTCGGAATATTATTGATTTCAAACATTCCTCCGTTCATTGCGAATTTCAAATTTTCATTTTTGGATTCAACGTGTTTTTTCAAATTATTAAGACTTTTAATAACTTGACCGCTGTCATTTTTCCAATAAAATTGAATGTGTTCAGTTTTAGGGTTTACTTCGAAAATAACATAATCTTTTTCACTTTTTAGTTTGTCATTACAAGAGAAAATGACAAATGCTAAAAGCGAAAACAGAATTATATTTTTCATCTTCGAAGATTAATCTAAATAACCGTATCCCCATCCGGCGAAACCACCTGAGCCTTATAAAGCAAAGAGTAATAACCATTTTTCGCAAGCAATTCCTGATGTGTTCCTTCTTCCACAATCAGTCCGTGGTCCATTACAATGATTTTGTCCGCTTTTTCAATGGTTGAAAGCCTGTGTGCAATGAGGATCGATGTTCTGTTTTTCGTGATTTTTTCCGTCGCTCTTTGGATGAGTTTTTCACTTTCGTGGTCGATGGATGAGGTCGCTTCGTCGAGAATCAAGATTTTCGGGTCAGAAAGATAAGCTCTCAAAAATGACAACAATTGTCTCTGTCCAAGGGAAATGGATGAACCTCTTTCGCTCACTACATAATCATAACCGTTTGGCAATTGCTCGATGAAATCGTCAACGCCTATTTCTCTCGCCGCCTTTTTGACTTGTTCCAAAGTGATGCTTTCGTCGCCCAAAGTCAGGTTTTCAAAAATACTACCGTGGAAAAGGAAAACGTCCTGAAGAACCACACCAATGTGACTTCGCAAATTATACAATTCATAATCTCGAATATCAACATCATCCAACATTATTTTCCCGGAATTGATGTCGTAAAGTCTGGTAATTAAGCTGATAATCGTAGATTTTCCGGCTCCGGTTGCACCAACGATGGCAACGGTTTCACCAGAATTGACTTTGAAATCAATGCCTTTCAAAACCAATTGTTTCTCATCATAAGCGAAATGAACATTCTGGAATTCAATTTTTCCATTGAAATGGTCTCGCGCAATCGTTCCGTTATTTGGCATCGCCTGGTCTTCGTCCATTACACCAAGAACGCGCTCTGCGCCGACAATTCCTCTCTGAATATTATTAAATCTATCCGCAATTTGTCTCAACGGACGAATCAACATATTGATAAACTGAATAAAAGCAATGATCACACCAGGCGTAGATTTGATGAAACCACCATAAAACAAGATGAATCCAATAAAAAGTGACGAAATCAATTCCACAACCGGAAAGAACAATGAAAAGATGAAAACCGTTCTTAGTAATGCTTTTTTAAGTTCAATATTAATTTTGTCAAACTTCGTAAACTCTGCTTCCTGTCTGTTGAAAACCTGGATTAATGACATTCCTGCCAAACGTTCCTGTACAAAACTATTCTGGGTTGAGGTCCAGCTTCTTTCCAATCCGAAAGCTGTTTTCAATTTTTTCTGAAAAACTCTGGTAATCACAACCATCAGCGGAAGAATCGCCAAAGAAATCATACTAAGATGTATATCCACCTGAAACATCGCAAACAATACCATCACGATTCTCAGGATATCACCGAAAACCATCAGGAATCCGTCTGTGTAAACCGTCGCAATCGTTTCTACGTCGCCAACGGCTCTTGTAACCAAACTTCCGATAGGAGTTTTGTCAAAGAAAGCCGTTCGGAAATAAATCAGTTTGTGGTAAAGTCTCTCTCTAATGTCACGAATCACATTTTGTGAAATAAAATTCGAGAAATAAACCAAAAAGAAATTCAAAATCGTTTCCGCAACCACCAATCCGATGAGCAGATAGATGTGCTTCATCAGTTGCGCTTTGTCCTTAAGCTGGACGATGTCTATGTCGACCACATTTTTCGTCAGAATCGGTCTGTAGGTAGAAACGATTGCTAAAACAATGGAGATTATAAGGGTGATGATAAACCACGACCGGAATTTCATCCCAATCATAAACAGTCTTTTTACAATATCCCAGGTCGTTTGTTTCTTCATTTTCTATTAATTCCAGAGATTTTTCAGTGTCGAAAAAATCTTTGCAAAAATAAGACTTTAAAATTTTAAACTTTGACCAACCACAGAAAATATTGATAGAAACTGTGAATGTTTTTGATGATATTTTGGGCAGCTTTTTCCGTCTTCAGTTTCCGCTATTTTTTTTCCAAAGCTAAATCCACGCAAAAAAATGAGCTCCACTCAAACCTAACGAAGTGGTTCATTGATTCTAAATAAAAAAATAAAAAAGGATGAGATAAGCCGGGCTGCGGTTGCGTTATCAAATTATTGTTTTGAAATCCAATCAAAAACATAGCCTGCCACTTCTTCCCAGCCTTTTTCGCCACAGATAAAGTGACTTCTCCCTTCGAAAATTTTCAAATCCACACGACTGTTTTCGTCTTTGTAAGAACTCGCAATTTTCGCAGTAAAGTCAGCTGGGAAAATAGCATCATTAGCACCTCCAATGAATAATAACGGATTATGAGCTTTCTTAAAATCAACATTACCAATAGATTTCAAAAGCGGGTCTCTCGCCAGTTTTCTGCTTTCCGGAGCGGCCACGGTTTCATACAATTTGTCACTTTCTTCTCTGGAATAATTGTTGAAAAACGCACGATGATACCAGTCTTTTGTTCCAAGATATGCACTATTTCCTTTGAAGAAATTGAAAACAGGCCAAACAATTTTTATGGTTGACAAAGGCGCCATCACATTTTTTGGCGGAGCGCCGTCGATGCTGACTCCCGCAACCGCTTTTCCCATTTCAATCAGTTTCTGAACCAATAATCCTCCGAATGAATGTCCTACAACGATTGGTTTTTCAGGTAGTGTATCGATGAAGTCGATAAGTTTATTCAAAGTCTGTTCGAAGCTTACAGTTCTTAGTTCGGAAGGGATATTTCTTTTCAGTTCTTCAGGATTTCCGTCGTGACCGGGATTGGAAGGTGTGTGAACGGTGTAACCTTTTGCTTCGAAATAAGTTTTCCAGTTTTTCCAGCTTGTATTGTTGACGAATAAGCCGTGAATCAATACGATAGTTTTTGTTTGCATAATATTTATTTGTTTTAAATTTCTGAAACAAAGGTCTGACTATAAAATGGTTATAATTTTAACTTGGGTTAAAATCGTATAAGTTTGAAAATAAATGTTTAAGGTTTGTAAAGATTCGGATTTTAAAATATTCAGTTTGTCATTCCGTAGGAATCTAAACTGCTGAGATTGACTTCGTCGAACCACTTCGTTAGGTTTCCTACGGAATGACAAAATTGCATTTTATATTGGATGGTCAAACTTTGCGAAGCCGCAGCCCGGCTTATCTCATCCTTTTTTATTTTTTATTTTAGAATCAATGAACCACTTCGTTAGGTTTGAGTGGAGCTCTTTTTGTCATTGCGATTGTAGAAAAGTTCAACTGCTTGCTTCACGTCATTCGCAATGACAAAAAAGCGGGAACGGAAGACGGATAAAGCTGCCCAAAAATATTATTTACTGATGAGCCTCTTTCTAATTCGGCTCAAAGAAGGACCCTGGATCCCAAGATAGGACGAGATGTGATACAACGGAACATTGTTGAAAATGTCCGGATGGTCTTTGATAAGGTCTAGATAACGTTCTTCCGGCGACTTCAAGAGGAAACCTTCGATTCTGGTCATCGTCACATTGAAGGCTTCCTGCGCCAGCAATCTCCCAAATTTTTCCCACTGATGGGATTTGCTGTAAAGGGAAACCAAATCGCTGTGGCGAATGAAAATAATGGAAGCGTCCGTCATCGCCTGAGTGTGGTAATCGCAGGCAATCTGATTGACAAAACTTTTGAACGGGACGACAAATCCGTTGGCAGAATATAGGAAAACGTTCTTTTCTTCGCCCGCTTTTTCATTGATGGTGTAAGAACGGAAAACGCCGTCTACAACGAAACCTAAATAGGTACACACATTGCCACGGAGGTTGTAGAATTCTCCTTTTTTGTAGTTTTTGTGCAGCCAAAGGTCAGATGACAGTTTGAAATCTTCCTCGGAAAGCCCGGCAAATTGATTCAATGCAAATGCGAGTTTGTCGATTTCGGTCATAGTTTTGGAGGTATTAGATTTTAGAAAAAAGATAAAGGACTTTTAATCAATGATTTAAAATTACAATTATTTTCTTAAAAACAAAAAAACTACTTAAAATCAATAACCTACATCCACCAAAAAAAGACCTTGTGCAGGCGCGGAAACGCCGGCGGAATTTCGGTATTTATCTTCAATGATTTTTCGCAAATCGTTTGGTTGTAGTTTTCCGGTTCCTATTTCAACCATTGTTCCGACTATAGCTCTCACCATATTTCTCAGGAATCGGTCAGCAGAAATCGTGAATTTCAATTGATTTCCAACATGTTCCCATTCTGCTTTGTAGATTTTGCAGATGTTGGTTTTGTTATCGGTGTGGAGTTTGGCAAAACTTGTGAAATCATCATATTCGAAGAGGATTTTGCAGGCCTCGTTCATCGCATCAATATCCAACGGTTTTTGTCGCCAGGTTTGCCAGGAAGAGTTGATGGTAAAAGGGTCTTTTTCTGACGAAATATAATATTCGTAAGTCCGGAAAGTCGCACTGAATCTGGCGTGCATATCGTCAGCAACTTCAAAAATCCGTTTGATAGAAATGTTTTCCGATAAAAAAGAATTGAGTTTATATACCAGATTTTCGTCCAGCTTTTGTTCAGTTTCGAAGTGAGCGAACATTTTTTTTGCGTGCACGCCGGTGTCTGTTCTTCCTGCTCCAGTGGTTTTTATGGGCTCTCGCAGAATGGTTGACAATGCTTTTTCCAATTCTTCCTGCACAGAAATCTGCTTGGGCTGGATCTGGTAGCCAAAAAAAGAAGAACCGTCGTAGGCAAACTCTATAAAATATCTCATCTCGTGGCAAATTTCCTGATTTTTTTTTAATTATCAAGAAGATCTTAATTCGTAATTTCGTGATTCGAAAAATCCTTAAATCAATGAAGCCTCTCAAAACAAATAAACTTTCCAATCCTGCCGAATTCATCAAACTGATGGTCATCATTTTTGTTTTGGTCTCCGTTTTTCTTTTCAGTCAGGGATGGTCGGAAACTCAGATTGTTGTTAATGTTGTGGTATTGCTGATCCTTTTCATTGTTTTGCAACTGACTTTTGTGATTTTATATAAAAAGGGAATTAAGAGTTTGGCTTTTGGGATTCTGATGATTTTGTTATTAATGGGAATTTTGTTAGCCGTAGCAATCTGGTATTTTTCAAAATATGGAATTACTTTTCAGCTTTAATCATTAACCTAAATTTCAAAATGAAGCGTATTCTTCTATTATCAGACACACATTCTTACATCGATGACCGCATTCTCGACTACGCAAAAGATGCCGATGAGGTTTGGCATTGCGGCGATTTTGGTAATATGGCAGTGATTGAGGAATTAGAAAAAATAAAACCAGTTCGTGGCGTTTACGGAAACATTGATGAAGCGAAAATCAGAACGATATTCCCAGAAGTTTTGAGTTTCAAATGCGAAGATGTTGACGTTTTGATGATTCACATTGGCGGTTATCCTGAAAGATATTCAGCTTTGGCAAAGGAAGAAATTGCTAAGAAAAGACCGAAATTATTTATTTCCGGACATTCTCATATCCTGAAAGCAATGTACGATAAACGAAATGATCTTTTGCATCTTAATCCAGGAGCCTGCGGAAAAGTCGGCTGGCACAAAGTGAGAACGATGATGCGTTTTACAATCTTTAAAGATGAGATAAAAGATCTGGAAGTGATAGAATTGGGAAGTAAGTAGAGTTGGAGAGTTGGCGCATCTTCGAAACTTAAAGTCCCATTGGGATGATTATATCTTAGCATAGGAATATATTCCTATGTAAATTAATAAATAAAAAATGAAAATAGGCGATAAAGTTTCCGTCATCGATGATGACCTGAAAGGAACCATTTTGAAAATCATTGCTGATCAGGTGAAAATAGAGGATGAGCACGGTTTCATCTACAATTTTCCCAAAAGCCAATTGACCATCCTCGATTCTGGATTGTATGAGAATTCGCCTGTCATCAAGAAAAGTGAAGCGTCCAAAAACACTTCTAAAAAACATAATAAAACACCTCTCAAATTAGATTTACATTTTCAATTGTTGGTTAAAGACCCTACTGATTATGATGCTTTTGAAAGATTGATGATCCAGAAAGAAAAACTCTTGGAGACCATAGATTTTTGTAGAAAAAATCACATCAAGAATCTGGAAATCATCCACGGCATTGGCGATGGCGTTTTGCAAAAGATGGTCTATGATATTTTGGAAGGCCTGTCAAATGTAGAATACGATGAACACGGATTTTTCTACCACGAATCGGGTAGAGTAGAAGTCAAATTTTTATAAACAATTCATTATGCTGAGAAAACATTTAAGCCTAATTTTAATTCTTGTCTTTGCATTTTCTTTTGCTCAGACAGGGTATAAAACAGAGAACAATATTTCTTATTATCCGGAAAATATTTCGAAGAAAGACGCCTACATCAGTTCCCAATGCCAACTGAATTTCTATTATCCGACCAATGTCAAGAATTTTTCAACAGTCATTTGGTTTCACGGTGGCGGATTGACCGGCGGAAACAACGAACTTCCAAAAGAATTATTAAATGAAAATATAGCAGTCGTAAGTGTAGAATATCGTCTTGCTCCGAGAGTGAAAGCACCAGCTTACATAGAAGATGCGGCTGCAGCAACGGCTTGGGTCTTTGAGAATATTGAAAAATTTGGAGGAAATAAAAATCTTATTTTTGAGTCCGGACATTCGGCTGGCGGTTATTTGGGAATGATGATCACGCTGGACAAAAAATACCTTCAGAAATATAAGATTGATGCCAATGATATTGCAGGATTGATTCCTTTCAGCGGACAGGCCATCACGCATTTCCAAATCAGAAAAGAACAAGGAATCCCGGAATTACAACCAACAATAGACGAATATGCACCTTTGTTCCACGTCAGAAAAGATGCGCCACCAATTGTCTTGATCACGGGTGACAGAAATCTGGAATTATTCGGAAGATATGAGGAGAATGCCTATTTGGCAAGAATGTTGGAGCTTGTGAAACATCCTTCGGTCAAATTATTCGAAGAAGATGGATTTGACCACGTGGGTATGGCAAAGCCAGGTTTTCCTTTGTTGTTAAAGGAAATCAGAGAGATATCAAAGAAAATTAAAACCCAGAAAAATATACAATGATGTTCACACTAGCACAGATAGAAGTCGCACATTCCAAAGTTGAAAGCGGGAAAAATTTCCCGGCATTTGCAAAAACCATTCAAGAATTAGGTGTTTCAACCTTCGAAACCTACGTGGAAGATGGGTCAACAACCTATTATGGGAATGATGGTTCGCAAGTCACTTCAGCACAACAATATGCCCCATTGCTCATTTTCGGAATCGTAAATTCTGAAAAATTTCTGGCAGACCTCAGAAATCACCAACAGGGAAATACCGACTTTTTTCAATTCTGCAAAGATTGCGCAGATAGTGGTGTTTTCAAATGGATTGTCGATTTAAAAGCAAAAACCTGTACTTATTACGATTGTGCAGGAGCAGCTGTTTATGAAGAAAAAATCCCAGAATAGCTCCGGGATTTTATTATACTTGAATTGAAAAGTCTATTCTACTTTCTCTATCATCTCTAAGCCTAATTCATCGAAACATCCTCCGGCGCATTAGCCCAAAGCAAAAATTCGCCGCCAAGATTCTGCATAATATTCTTCCAAAGACCTTGGTCATTGGGCAGCGTGTAATCCAGATTATAAACATCCACGATGGTCCACATTTTACGCTGCAGTTCACCTTCCAGTTGCAAAGCACCCCAGCCGGAATAGCCAGAGAAAACCTTGATGTCCTCTGTACTTATTTCCCCATTGACCATCGCAGATACCACAGAGTCGATATCTTCCGTAAGATAGAACTCCTTATTGATCTCGATAAACTCCGCGGTAATTTTTTCGCCTTTCAGAATGAAGTAAATTCGTTCCTGTTCCACAGGTCCGCCTTCATAAAGCTCCACCGGAAAACCAAGGATGTTCAAAAGCCTGGAGCTCATATTCTGGTTCTTTTTGTTGAGGATCAGACCAAATGCACCATTCTCGTTGTGGTCGATGATTAGAACGACCGAACGGGAAAATATATCCCCCGAAATATCCGGTGTTGATATCAAAATTTTACCTTTGTAAGAGTAATTCATCTATCAAATCTATAAAAAAATATTTTTTTGAAAAAAGAATTCGGCGAAAATTTAAGTTAAAATTATCTCGATTCAAATTATTTGGGCAGCTTAATCAGTCTTCCACTCCCAATCTTTTTTGCAGACGCTTGCAGGTCAACAGAACCCGATGATCGGGCAAAAAAGGATTTCCGTTCAAGCCGGGCTGCAGCTTCACCAAGTTGGAGATTTGTCTGTCAATTATAATTTTCTCATAATTTGAATTTTTATCTTTGATGAGTTTTACGCCTTTGCGAACTTAAAACAGTTAGTATTTAAAAAATCTTAGCGAACTTTGCGTTCAAATAATTTCCAGCATTCAAATCAAATGAACAACTCAGAAAACCTCCACGATAAAAGAAGAATCTACGAAAAATCCCAACTCATAGAAACAGAAATCAAAGAAAATCCAATCGAGCAATTCCGCGACTGGTTTCTGGACGCAGAAAATAATCCCGAAGTCTCGGAATCCAACGCAATGGCCATCTCTACAGTTGAAGAAGACGGCTGTCCGAGAACAAGAATGGTCTTGCTCAAATCCTACAATTGGGAAGGCTTCATTTTCTACACCAACTACGACAGCCGAAAAGGCAGATCAATAGAAAACACGCACAAAGCCTGTCTTCATTTCTTCTGGCCAAGTCTGGAAAGACAAATCATCATCAAAACCAATGTGGAAAAAATTGCAGAGAATCTCAGCGACGGCTATTTCCATTCACGTCCGAAGGGAAGCCAGTTAGGAGCGGCCGTTTCACCACAAAGTCAGGAGATTCCAAACCGAGATTTCCTCGAAAATAAACTGAAAGACCTCGAAAAAGAATTTGAAAACAAAGAAGTTCCAAGACCCGAAAACTGGGGCGGGTACATCGCAAAACCCTACGAAATCGAATTCTGGCAAGGCCGTCCAAACCGCCTGCACGACAGAATTATCTACACCTTGGAAGATAATATCGATTGGAAAATCTCAAGATTGGCTCCATAAAAAAACCAGCAATTGCTGGTTTTTTATTTGCCTCTCGATTTCAAAACTTTCTCAACATCTTCCAAAGTAAAACCTTTCGCTTTCAGCAAGATCAAATAGTGATACATTAGGTCTGCAGCTTCATTCAGGAATAATTCGGTATTGTTGTCTTTTGCTTCTATGACGAGTTCCACAGCTTCTTCACCCACTTTTTGAGCCACTTTGTTGATGCCTTTTTTGTAAAGTTCATTGGTGTAGGATCTGGAATCGTCTTTATCAATTTTGTCAGAAATTTTTTGTTGCAGTTCGTACAAAAAACCTTTGTCAGTTTCCTCTGCAAAACAGGTGGTCGTGCCGTTGTGACAAGTGGGTCCGAGAGGTTTAGCTTTAACTAAAATCGTGTCATTATCGCAATCCAATTTCCAATCAATCAATTCAAGGATATTCCCTGAAGTTTCACCTTTTGTCCAAAGTCTGTTTTTGGAACGAGAGAAAAAAGTAACTTTCTTTTCCTGCAAAGTTTTATCAAAAGCTTCCTGATTCATATAACCAAGCATCAAAACTTTGAGATTGAGATAATCCTGAATGATGACGGGAGCCAAGCCTGTATTGTTGTCAAATTTTATAGTCATCGTATGGGTAGATTTTTAGATTTTAAATAATTTTTAAGTTCCGGAATTCCTATTTCATTGAAGTGAAAAATACTTGCGGCTAAAGCTCCGGTTGCTTTGGTTTCCGTGAAAACATCTTCAAAATGTTGCATCGTTCCAGCGCCTCCGGAAGCGATTACGGGAATATTAATTAATTCTGAAAGAGTTTTCGTGATGTCAATCGCAAACCCAGCTTTGGTTCCATCTGTATTCATCGAGGTTAATAGGATTTCTCCTGCTCCAAGATTCTCGACTTCTTTTGCCCAGGAAAACAATTCTTTATCAGTCTCTATTTTTCCACCGTTGCTGAAAACTTTATTTTGATTTTCTACAAATTTGGTGTCGATTGCCAAAACCATACATTGCGAACCAAAACGTTTGGCGACTTCGGTTATCAAATTTGGATCGTACAAAGCCGCAGAATTGATGGTGATTTTATCCGCACCGTTCTTCAAAAGTTCTTCCACATTTTCCAAAGCGTTGATTCCACCGCCAACGGTAAAAGGGATATTGATGTTTTTAGCAATTTCTTTAACGAGCAGAATTAAGGTTTTTCTTCGTTCATTGGTTGCAGAAATATCAAGGAAAACTAATTCGTCTGCGCCTTGCTCAGAATATTTGATGGCCATTTCTACGGGATTTCCAACCTCTTTTAAATCTAAGAAATTGATACCTTTTACCGTTTCGCCGTTCTTAATATCAAGACACGGAATGATTCTTTTGGCTAACATTAGAGAAATGGTTTTAAATCGTTAAACGTGATCCTATTTTCATACAAAGCTTTTCCCATAATTGCGCCTTCACAACCTAATGATTTTAATTGAATTAAATCGTTAGTAGAAGTTATTCCGCCAGAAGCAACCAGTTTTATCGTTGGATTTTGCGAAATTATTTTTTGATACAAATCGAAAGAAGGACCTTCCAACATTCCGTCTTTGTCAATGTCTGTTGAGATTACATATTCAATTCCGGATTTTGCTTTTTCTTTGATGAAGTCGTAAATATTCTTTTCACTTTCTTCCAGCCAACCGGAAACTGCAATTTTTTCCTGTCTTGCGTCAGCGCCCAAAATGATTTTTTCTGAACCATATTTGTCAAAACTTGCTTGAAACAATTCTGGATTTTTCACAGCGACACTTCCAAGCGTGACTTGATTGGCGCCATTTTCAAAAGCAATTTCTATATCTTTCGCGGATTTCAAACCGCCACCGAAATCGATGATTAAATTGGTTTCGTTTGAGATTTGTTCTAAGATTTTATAATTGATGATTTGATTTTGCTTTGCACCGTCCAAATCTACCAAATGCAGAAACTGGATTCCGTTGGCTTCGAAGTTTTTGGCAACATCCAAAACATTGGAATTGTAAATCGTTTTCTGATTGTAATCGCCTTTGGAAAGCCGGACGCATTCGCCGTTGATAATGTCTATTGCTGGGATGATTCTCATTTTCTATGAATATTTTACAGATAGGATTTTATTCTATTTAATTTTAAACTCTCACAGATATAATAGATTTGGCAGATTAATTTTAAATCTGGTCAATTTGCAAAATTTGCGAGAAAATTTTAAACTAATATTTTGTCCAATTAAGTACTTGAAATATATAATTAAAGGATTGGTTTTAGAGCCAATTGCAAAAAGCTAATTGCTATAAGCTGTTTATAATTTTAAAAAGTTTTCTAATATTTTGCTTCCCAAAATTCCACTTTTTTCAGGATGAAACTGAACGCCGAAAAAGTTGTCTTTCTCCAAAGCCGTGCTGTAAGCCTCGGAATAATCTGTGGTCGCAATCATGTTTTCGTTTTTCGCAACGTAGTAACTGTGAACGAGATACGTGTAGGTCTGCTCCGGAATTCCCTTAAACAAATCCGATTTCAAATCGTAAATCTGATTCCAGCCAATCTGCGGAACCAAGACAGAATCCGGAAATTTCCTGACCGAAACATCGAAGATTCCCAAGGCTTTCGTATTGCTCTCCTCCGAATCTTTGCAAAGCAATTGCATCCCGAGACAAATTCCCAAAAGTGGCTGTTTGAGCTCCGGAATCAGCAAATCCAGCTGGGTTTCCCGCAAAGAATTCATCGCAAAAGACGCTTCACCAACACCTGGAAAAATGACCTTGTCCGCGTTGGAAATCTCGTCTGGATTGCTCGTGATCTTCGCTGAAAAACCTAGTCTTTCAATTGCAAAAAGCAAACTTTGGACGTTTCCAGCTTTGTAATCTATGATAACTGTTTTCATTTTTTTATTTTTGAGATAATAGATAAAAGATTCAACGTCTATCATCTATCCGTCTATTATCTAATTGTCTCCTACAACATTCCTTTTGTAGATGGGAGAATCATTTTTTCCGAATCTCTTTTCACAGCAGATTTCAGACATTTTGCAAAGGCTTTGAAAACCGATTCTATCTTGTGATGTTCGTTGTCGCCTTCCGCTTTGATATTGAGGTTCGCTTTGGCTGAATCGGAGAAAGATTTGAAGAAATGGAAGAACATTTCGGTGGGCATTTTTCCAATCATTTCCCGTTTGAAATCGGCTTCCCAAACGATCCAGTTTCGTCCGCCAAAATCCAGCGCAACCTGAGCCAAACAATCGTCCATCGGCAGAACGAAAGCGTAACGTTCGATTCCCAATTTGTTGGCTAAAGCTTGATGAAAAGCTTCTCCGAGGGCAATTCCAGTATCTTCAATCGTGTGATGTTCATCCACTTCCAAATCGCCTTCAACCTTGATTTCCAAATCCATTTGACCGTGCTTTGCAATCTGGTCGAGCATATGATTGAAAAAAGGAATTCCTGTTTCGATATTGGATTTTCCTGTTCCGTCGAGGTTTAGGTTGATTTTAATTTTGGTTTCGTTTGTATTTCTGATGATTTCTGCGGTTCTGTTTTCAAGTTTCAGGAATTCGTAGATTTCTTTCCAGGATGTTGTTTTTAAACCAATGACAGCTTCAAGTTCATCGTTAACTAAAATCTCATCAGCACCAAGATTCTCATCAGTATTGATAAAAATCGCTTTTGAATTGAGGTTTTTTGCCAGTTTGACATCGGTAATCCGGTCGCCGATGACGAGTGAATTTTCTAAGTCGTAAATATCCTTATCAAAATATTTTGTCAAAAGTCCGGTATTCGGTTTTCTGGTGGGCGCATTATCTTTGGCGAAGGTTTTATCAATGAAAATAGCTTCGAATTTAATATTTTGACTCTCAAATGTTTCAATGATAAAATTCTGAATCGTCCAAAAGTTTTCTTCCGTATGAGAATCTGTTCCCAAACCGTCCTGATTGGTTACCATCACCAATTCATAATCCAATTCGTTCACGATTTTTGAAAGGTAAGTGAAAACCTGCGGATAGAATTTCAGCTTCTGAAAAGAATCAACCTGATGATCTTCCGGTTCGAGAACCAAAGTTCCGTCGCGGTCTATAAATAATATTTTCTTCATTTTAATTAATTGATTTTAAGGTTTCCATCAGTTTCAAATTTTCTTCTGGAGAACCAACTGTAATTCTCAAGCAGTTTTTGATGATAGAATTTCGGTTTCTCACAATGACATTTTCTTCCACTAATTTTTGATAGATCAAATCTGCATTTTCAACTTCAATCAAAACGAAATTAGCGTCAGTAGGATAAATTTCCTTAACCAATTCCAGTTGTCCTAAATTTTGAATCAGAAGTTTTTTCTCATTCAAAATCAGTTTGATATTATCTTGAACGAGTTTAATATTTTCATCATTCAAAGCATCAAAAATCGCATTTTGATTAAGCTGACTGATATTGTATGGCGGTTTTGTCTTATTATAAAATCTGATAATTTCCTCAGAAGCGTAAGCAATTCCGACGCGAACAGACGCCATTCCCCAAGCTTTGCTGAATGTTTGACTCACGATGAGATTCGGATATTTTTTGATTTGATTTCTGAAACTTTCTTCCCGACAGAAATTGATGTAAGCTTCATCAATGAAGACAATTCCGTCGAAATTTTCAAGAATATATTCTATGTTTTTAATTGAATTCCCTGTTGGATTGTTTGGGGAACAAATGAAAATGATTTTCAGATTTTGATCATTTAAATAGGATTTTAAAGTCTCCAAGTCAATTTGAAAATCTTCGTTCAAATTAAGATTAATTAATTCTACATTATTGATATTGGCCGAAACTTCATACATTCCATAGGTTGGCGAAAATGTCAGAACCTTATCTTTTTCAGGCTCGCAAAAAATTCTGAAAGCCAAATCAATGACTTCATCGCTTCCATTTCCGAAGAAAATATTGTCAGCAGAAATCTGATTAATTATGCTCAGTTTTTGCTTTATTTTCTTTTGATAAGGGTCTGGATAACGGTTCAATTCTCCGAAAGGATTTTCATTCGCATCCAGAAAAATCCCGTTCTCACCTTCAAATTCGTCTCTTGCGGAGGAATAAGGTTTAAGATTTAGAATGTTTTTTCGAACTAATTTTTGAATGTCAATTTTCATTTTCTAAATATTTTAATCTGACAGAAACTGCATTTTTGTGAGCGATTAATTCTTCGGCCTCCGCCATCAATTCTATGGTTTTTCCAATATTTTGAATTCCTTTCTTCGTAATATTTTGAAACGTGATTTTCTTCACAAAACTATCCAAAGAAACACCGCTGTAATTTTTAGCAAAACCATTGGTTGGCAAAGTATGATTGGTCCCGGAAGCGTAATCGCCTGCGCTTTCCGGACTGTAATTTCCAAGGAAAACTGAACCTGCGTTTGTGATCTTATCAATGAAATGTTCTGCGTTTTCAATTGATAAAATCAAATGTTCTGGAGCGTAAGAATTCGAAAAGTCAATCGCTTCATTTATTGAATTAAACAAAATAGCTTTACTATTTTCAAGTGCGATTTGAGCAATTTCTTTTCTTGGTAGATTCTCTAATTGCTTTTTAATTTCGATATTAATTTCATTGATTATTCTTTCAGAATCACTCAACAAAATCACTTGGGAATCGGTTCCGTGTTCGGCTTGAGACAATAAATCCGACGCGACAAATGCAGAAATAGAACTCTCATCAGCAATCACCAGAACTTCACTTGGACCAGCCGGAATGTCGATGGCAACGTTGTAATTGAGCGCCATTTGTTTCGCAAAAGTCACATATTGATTTCCTGGTCCGAAGATTTTATCAACTTTCGGGATCGTTTCTGTTCCAAACGTCAAACCTGCAATGGCTTGGCTTCCTCCAACTTTGAAAATATTTTTAATCCCAACCAAATCGGCGGCAAATAAAATTGCTGGATTTATTTTTCCATTTTTATCCGGTGGCGAACAAAGCGCCATATTGTTGCAACCAGCGATGTTTGCCGGAATTCCCAACATCAAAACTGTCGAAAACAAAGGCGCGGTTCCTCCAGGAATATAAATCCCAATATCTTCAATCGCTCGACTTTCTCGCCAACAAAAAACACCTTCAGTGATCTCAATGATTTTTTTCTCTTCTTGCTGAGAAGTGTGAAATTTCCGGATATTTTCAGTGGCAATTTTAATAGCTGATTTTAATTCATCAGAAACTAAATTTTTCGCTTCATTGATTTCTAATTCAGAAACTATGAAATCGTTTATAACAACATTATCAAATTTTTCTGTGTAAAATTTCAATGCTTTGTCGCCATTAATTTTCACTTCATCAAAAACAGATTTCACTTGCTCAGATAGATTTTCCTGATTCTGCAAAGGTCTTTCGCAAAGGGATTTCCAGTCTGTGATATTTGGATATTTGTACTGCTTCATCATAATATCATTTTTTCGATTTCCAAAACTAAAATTCCCTGCGCACCTTCGTTTTTAAGCTTTTCTATCACTTCCCAAAACTGGTCTTCTTTAATTACTGAGTGGATGGATGACCAGCCACTTTCTGCCAATGGAAGAATCGTCGGCGATTTCATTCCCGGTAAGATGTTGATAATTTTTTCGAGGTTTTCATTTGGAGCGTTTAGGAGAATGTATTTGCTTTCAGATGCTTCTTTTACAGCGTTGATTCGGAACAAAAGTTTTTTGAGAATGTCTTTTTTATCGTCAGACAAATCATTGTTGGAAACCAAAACCGCTTCACTTTCCACCACAGTTTCTACTTCTTTCAAACCGTTGGTGAGTAGAGTAGAGCCTGTACTGATGATGTCGAAAATCGCATCTGAAAGTCCAATTCCTGGCGCAATTTCTACGCTTCCACCAATCTTTTCGATTTGTGCATTGATGTTTTTTTCTTGGAAATGGTTGGAAAGAATCTCAGGATAAGAAGTCGCAATCTTTTTATTTTCAAAATATTGGATTCCGTTATAACTCTCTTCCTTTGGAATGGCCAACGACAATCTGCATTGTGCAAATCCCAATTTCTGAATGGTTTCGATTTGTTTTTTCTGCTCCAGAACTTCATTCAGACCGAGGATTCCAATATCGGCAACACCTTGTTCCACGTATTGGGGAATATCATCGTCGCGAAGGAAAAGGATTTCCAGTGGAAAGTTGGAAGAAACAGCTTTCAGTTTTCTGGTGCCATTGGAAATTTTGATTCCGCATTCTTCGAGGAGCTTGAGAGACTTTTCGCTCAGTCGTCCGCTTTTTTGTAAGGCTAATTTCAGTTTACTCATTTTAGATTTTGACATTGGTCCGAGTAAACGACAGGAGAATTTTGGAATAAAAAAAAACCGACTGATTACTCAGACGGTTTATATTTTAGAAGTTATGACATATCACTACCTTCCCGTCTGTGCGAGGAAATGGTGATGATGATGCATAAATTGTGTAGTCATTTCGATATTTTGATGCAGCAAATGTATAGAACTTATTTTAATTAAATCTAACTTTTCTGTAAAAATTAACTAAATAAAATTCTCAGCCCACTTCTGGACCATCTCAGAAAACCGTGTGTTTTCAAAGGTTTTGTTCCTGATTTTGGAAACCGAATGAACGCCTTTTTCGTCAGAAATTCTCAAGATTTCTTCCGCTTTCTGAGATTCAAAAGCGATGATTTCCGCTTCTTCTATCTCCGCCAGTTTATTTTTATGAATGAAAGTGACGAAGTTTTCCATCAAAGGTGAAATGTATGCACCTTCCGTTTGTTTCGGGATTTTAATCACATTATCCTGTAAAAACAAAAGATTTCCGAAGATACTTCGTGCGATTTTTTTATTTGGATTGAGGAGAATTACATCATCCAGATCATTTTCTTTCGCATAAATCTGAGCATAAATGTTTTCCGGAGAATGCACGCGGATATTACTCAAAAGATTAGCATTCACATTGATTTCCTTAATCAAATCCAACTCCACATTGCCTTGAATTCTCAAAACATCTTCCGTTTCATCCACTTCGAAAAAGAAAGCCGTTTCCGATTTTGCCAAAGGTTTGTCGTCCTGTTTTCTGTAAGCCATCAACTGCACGATCCCGTTCTGAATGCCTTTCGATAAAACTTCATTCTGAAAAAGTTCCTGAAAAAACTCCAACGTGTAAGTCAAAGGAATATTCAGTCTCATCTTCCGCATAGAAGCCATTAGAAAGAAATAAGATTCCTCAGCCATTATGATTTGACCGTTTCGGATGAAAAATGAAACCCAAACTGAATCTCCAAAAAGAAAAGAACGGTTCAGTAACTGTAAATT
>Ga0256410_1001056_pt1 | contig 22218 bp, 18 predicted proteins | sample PhyWR1_FD_185983 | JGI IMG/M metagenome (GOLD analysis project Ga0256410, IMG submission 185983) | Leaf surface microbial communities from wheat plants in UC Gill Tract Community Farm, Albany, California, United States - DLSL W.R1 | ecosystem: Host-associated > Plants > Phyllosphere >... | reverse complement strand
CCACTCGATTCTTATGACGAGCCCCGAGCTTTTTCAATACCAAAGAGATTTTGAACGCGCACGCCCTCAGGTTTTCAAAACTTCGAAGGGCTGAAGACGGCGTTGACGCTCCAGCCTGCCCCCCCCACAGGAAGGATTCTCTGATGACTGACACCGCCCCCCACCGCACGGCCAAGGCATTGTCCCTGGCAACCGCCTTCGCCCTGCTAGGCGCCTGCGCCGGCAATGACTCGCCCTCCAATGTCGAGGCGCCCGGCAAGACCAAGGCCGCGAGCACACGGGCACTCGACACCGGCGCCGCGTTGCTCCAGTCACGCCCGCCGATAGATGCGCTGAACGCCTACCTGGATGGCTTCCACTTCTACAACGGCCACCCCGATGTACAGATGGAAGCGCACCACTACTGCGCCATCCTCAACGAAGAGGTGATCCAGTGCGTGATCTATGACGGCAATCGCAAGGAGGCAAAGCTGATGGGCGTGGAATACATCATCAGCGAGCAGCTGTTCAACGCACTGCCGCCCGCGGAAAAAGCGCTGTGGCACAGCCATGTGCACGAGGTGAAGTCGGGACAGCTGGTGGCGCCCGGTATTCCCGAGGTGGCCGAGCACGCGCTGATGGAGAAGCTGGTGCACACCTATGGCAAGACCTGGCATACCTGGCACACCGACCTCGACAAGCGGCTGCCCCTGGGCGTGCCCCAACTGATGATGGGCTTCACCGCCGATGGCCAGGCCGACCCGCGCATGGTCGCCGAACGCGATCAGCGGCTGGGAATCGACAGCAACAAAAAGAAAGCCGCACGGGCCGACATTCCCGCGCCAGCGGTTGCCCCCGGTGCGGATGCGTGGCAGCAGGGCGAGATCATCCAGATCGGCGATCCCACGGCAACGCCCCATCGGCACTGACAGCGCCGCTCGTTCATTTGCATTGAACGATCGTTTACGCCCAGGGCTCTACCGCACTGCAAGTTTGTCCCCCATCACCTGAGGTAACTCCGCATGTCTTACGACTATCAAGGTCCTGCCAGTGTGATCACCGCTCGCCGCCACCTCGGTACAGAGCCCGAGGAAGTCTTGAATGAATCGGTGGATATCAAGATGACCAGCAGCGGTAAACCAACCATCGTGAGCCTGAATTTCCAGACACCGCTGCAATGGCCCGGTCACCCCAACTACGTCACCGTGAATCTGCCCGATGGCACTTCAGTCAGCGGCGTGACGGTTGAAGTTGAACGGCCAAGTGAGGGGCCAGGCTTTGTCAGGTTTACCGTCGACGATTGAAGCCTCAACTTTTTTGAATCTTTTTTGACGTCAATTATCTGTTACTCATGAGCATAGGGAGGTCTCATGAAACGCAACGATTTATTCACTATTCACTACCAGCTGCACGGTGAACCCAAGTCCTTCATCGTGCGTGCACCCCAGATGAACAATGCCGAAGCCTGGCATTGGGCGAGCTGCGATGCCGGCGTGGCAGTGATCCCCAAATTCGGGCAACAGAACCTCAAGCGTGTCTCCAGACCCATGGCCGAGAAATACGGCATTACCGATGTGCAGTGGAGCAGCGCGACAGAGATAAAGTGGGCGGAGAGCGTTACATCATGAACAGTCGCACATTCGATTACAGCACCGACCCCAGCCATACCTGGGATGACGAGATCGCCCGCAATACCGCCATGTTCTTCGAGGCTGATCGACTGGACGCCCTGGCGTATCAACTGATCGAGTCCTACAGCGGCGATCCCGTGACCTGGACGCGCTTTACCGAAGCGAAGAAGCTCGCCGATACGCAGCGCACTGCGGCGTATCGCGAGTGGATGCGCATTCAGCGTGCGATGCGTAAATAAAGCGCGAGTCTTGCGCTGAACGGGAACCTTGATCGGTTCCAACCGATGCCTGGGAGTGACGGATGCTTATCTACCCCAAAAGCCATTTCCAGCCCTACACCCACGCCAGTGGCGGATGGGGTTCAGCACAGTCGGTGATGCGCATCCTGTGGCGCGAACAGGCGCTAGGCAAAGCGCCAGCGGCCCTGCTCAAACAGAACAAGCCGGATGGCTTTGCCTGCGTGAGTTGCGCCTGGGCCAAACCCGGCCGACCCCATGCGCTGGAATTTTGCGAGAACGGCGCCAAGGCGACCGCCTGGGAACTCACCTCACTCAAAACCGACCCGGCCTTTTTCGCCGAGCATAGTCTCAGCGAGCTGCGCGAATGGTCGGACTATGCGCTGGAACAACAGGGTCGTCTGACCCACCCGATGCGCTACGACCCCGTCACGGACCGCTACCGTGAAACCTCCTGGGCAGAGGCCTACCGCGACATCGGTGCACAGCTCAACGCCATGGACCCGGACAGTGTGGTCTTTTACGCCTCGGGGCGCGCGTCGCTGGAAACCTCGTTCATGTACCAGCTGTTCGCCCGCGCTTATGGCAGCAACAACCTGCCCGACAGCTCCAACATGTGCCACGAAAGTACCTCGGTGGGCCTGCAGGAAAGCATTGGCGTGCCGGTCGGCACCGTGACCCTGGACGACTTCGAACACACCGATTGCCTGTTTTTCTTCGGCCAGAATGTGGGCAGCAACAGCCCGCGCATGCTCCACCAATTGCAGGAAGTGCGTCGACGCGACGTGCCGATCATCACCTTCAACCCCTTGCGCGAACGCGGGCTGGAGCGCTTCGTCAACCCGCAGTCGCCCAAGGAGATGCTCACGCCCGAGTCGACGCTGATCAGCACTCAATACCATCAGGTCGCCATTGGTGGCGATACCGCCGCCATCACCGGCATCGCCAAGGCATTGCTGGACCTGGATGACCAGGCCACCGAGCATGGCACGCCCGCGGTGCTGGACTACGACTTTATCGCCAGCCACACCGACGGCTTCGAAGCGTTCACCACTTACGTACGCGGCTGCGACTGGACGCAACTGGAACGCCAGAGCGGACTGAGCCGCAGTGCGCTGGAAGCCGCCGCCACCGTGTATGCGCGCAGCCAGCGCGTGATGCTGGTGTATGGCATGGGCATTACCCAGCATCGCCAGGGCGTGGCGAACGTGCAGATGCTGGTCAACCTGCTGCTGATGCGCGGCAATATTGGCAAGCCGGGCGCGGGGATCTGCCCGGTACGCGGCCATTCCAACGTGCAGGGCCAGCGTACCGTGGGCATTACCGAAGACCCGAAGAAAGTGCCGGCGGACCTGATCCAACAGCACTTCGGCTTCACGGTGCCGCCGCACATGGGCCTGTGCACCGTGGATGCCTGTGAGGGCATTCTCGACGGCCGCGTACGCGGCTTCATCGGCCTGGGCGGTAATTTCCTGCGCGCGGTTCCTGACACCTCACGCATGGAGCCGGCCTGGCAAAATCTGCAGTTGAACGTGCAGGTGGCAACCAAGCTCAACCGCACTCACCTGCTGCCCGCACGCGCCATGTGGCTGTTGCCCTGCCTGGGCCGCATCGAAATCGATCGGCAGAATGGCGTGCCGCAGATGTACACCACCGAGGACAGCACCGGCTGCATCCACGGCTGGCGCGGTAGCGCGGAACCGGTCGGCCCGCACGTGCGCGCCGAAGCCAGCATCGTCGCCGGGCTGGCCATGGCCACCCTCTCCGACAGCTGCACCATCGATTGGCAGGCCTGGAGCGATGACTACTCCAGGGTCAGGACGGCCATCGGCACGATCTACCCGAAGATTTTCCACCACATGGAAACCCGCATGGCCGAGCCAGGCGGCTTCCATCGCCCGATTGCCGCCGCGCAGCGCCAGTGGGAAACGCCCAGTGGCAAGGCGCAGTTCGTCACGCCCGTGACCCTGGCCGAGGACGATAACGTCAACCTCGCCGAACCTCCCCGCGACGTGCTGCAACTGATGACGCTGCGCAGCAACGATCAGTTCAACACCACCATCTATGGATTCGATGACCGTTTTCGGGGCGTGAGCGGCACGCGCGAGGTGATTTTCATGCACGGTAACGACATCGTGCGCCTGGGTTTTGCGCCGGGCCAGCAGGTCATGCTGACCACGGCCATCGAGCCCGCGGTGACACGCCAGGTGGGCCCGTTCGAGATCATCGCCTACGACATTCCCGAAGGCTGCGCAGCCGCGTATTACCCCGAGTGCAACCCGCTGCTGCCGCTATGGCACCACGCCGAACGCAGCAAGGTGCCTGCCGCCAAATCGGTGCCGGTACGGCTCAGCGCAGGCTCCGCGTGGCCATTCGTCGGTCTGGATAAACCTTCTTCAGGCTGAGTGCCTCAACCGCACATGCAGTCCAGAAATGACCGGTGGGTTTCGAGGCATTCTGTTACAGGTAACTTTTCAGTTATATTTCGTTTCCCGTTCAACGCTTCCCCTCGATCGAATGCGTGCCCTGCACACGTTCCTTTCGTGCGCAGTTAACCAAGGTTGGTATTTATGAAGTCTGCCTCCCCGCGGTCGCCCGACGTTCCGCAACGCAAGGATGTGTCCCCCAGTCATCTGACTTTCCCGGTGGTGGGTATCGGTGCGTCGGCAGGCGGACTGCAAGCGGTAAAGGCGTTTTTCGAGCACACGCCCAAGGACAGCGGCATGGCATTCGTGGTGATCCTGCACCTGTCCCCCGATCACCAAAGCGTGGCGGACACCATCATCCAGACCTCCACCGGCATGCCGGTCAAGCAGGTCACCGATGCCACCCCCATCGAAAAAAATCACGTCTATGTGATTTCGCCCGCCCAGCATTTGCTGATGAATGATGGCTACCTGAGAGTCTCGCCATCCGCGCGCGAAGGCGGAACGCATACGGCCATCGACCTGTTTTTCCGCGATCTGGCCGACGCGCATAAAGCCCGTGCGTTTTGCCTGATCCTGTCGGGTACCGGCTCGGACGGCGCGGTGGGGCTTTCGCGAATCAAGGAACAAGGGGGCATCACGCTGGTGCAAACCCCGGAAGATGCCGAGTTCGACGGCATGCCCCTGGCAGCGATCGAAACGCAGATGGTCGACCTGGTGCTGCCGGTGGTGGAGATGCCGCAAAAGCTGTTGGACCTGTGGCAGAACGCGCAGTCGATCACCCTGCCCATCCATGATCTTGAGATTCCTGCCGTCCCGCCGGCGACGGAGCGCGATGCCGCCGTGGCGGAACAGGTGCTGCTGGACATTCTGGTGCAACTGCGTGCCAGTACCGGGCACGACTTCAAACATTACAAGCGCGCCACCGTGTTGCGGCGTATCGAGCGGCGCCTGCAGGTCACAGCCCAACCGGACCTGACCAGCTACTACGCATATCTCCAGTCACACCCGGAAGAAACCAAGGCCTTGCTCGGCGACATGCTGATCGGCGTCACCAACTTCTTTCGTGACCGCGAAGCGTTCGAGGCGCTTGAGCGTGACGTGATTCCCAACCTGGTCAAGTCTCTGGAAGACAGTGTGCCCCATCGCCAGGAAGTGCGCGTGTGGTCCGCCGGCTGCTCCACCGGCGAGGAAGCCTACAGCCTGGCGATGCTGGTCAATGAACAGCTGGCGCTGGATGCCAGCGGCGCCAAGATGCAGGTGTTCGCCACCGATATCGATGAGCGCGCAATCACCCACGGCCGCAACGGTGTATACCCCGAAGCGATCATCACTGACGTGCCGCCGTCACGCCTGCGCCAGTACTTCGCCAAGGAAAAAAACCAGCACTATCGGGTGCGCAAGGAAATCCGCGAGAAGGTGCTGTTCGCCAAGCACAGCCTGCTCACCGACCCGCCGTTTTCCCAGATAGACCTGATCGTATGCCGCAACCTGCTGATCTACCTCGACCGCGAGGTGCAGCGCGACATCCTGCAAATGTTCCACTTCGCCCTGCGCCCCGGCGGTTATCTGTTTTTGGGCTCATCCGAATCGGCTGACGGCTGCCTGGACCTGTTTGTACCGGTGGACAAGCGCAACCGCATCTTCCGTGTGCGCGCCGGTTCCTCCGCAGCGCGCCGCGCGCCCACCATGCCGCGCAGCGGCTTCCTGCGCCCGAGCACCCCGCAAGCGGTGAGTGAAAGCAAGGCGCCGAACAAGATTTCGTTCGCGGATATTCACCTGCGTGCCCTCGAAAAAGCCGCCCCGCCCAGCGTCATTGTGGATATACAGGGCGATATCCTGCACATCAGCGAAGGCGCGGGACGTTTCCTGCGCTACGTGGCCGGTAATGTCACCCATAACCTGCTGGCACTGGTGCATCCCGACCTGCGCCTGGACATCCGCACCACCGTGTTCCAGGTCCAGCAATCGAATACCGCCGTGACCTCGCGCAAGGTGCAGATCCAGCGCGACAACGGCCGCTTCCTGGTGGACATCACCGCCCAGCCCTATCGCGACGACGCCACCGAAAGCGACTACGTGCTGGTGATTTTCCAGGAAACCGCCGCCGACCCGCAGTACGCCGACGCAAGCGCTGTGAACCAGGCCGAGCATGCCATCCTGAGCAACCTGGAGCGAGAGCTGCAACGCACCAAGCTGCACCTGCAGGACACCATCGAACAGGCGGAAGTCTCCAGTGAGGAACTCAAGGCCTCCAACGAGGAGATGCAGGCGGTCAACGAGGAACTGCGGTCAGCCACCGAGGAGCTGGAAACCAGCAAGGAAGAGCTGCAATCGATCAATGAAGAATTGTTGACGGTCAATTACGAACTCAAGACCAAGGTCGAGGAAACCGACAAGGTCAACGACTACCTGACCAACCTGATTGCCTCCACCGACATTGCCACGGTGTTTGTCGACCGCAACATGCGCATCCGCTGGTTCACCCCGCGCGCCACCGATATTTTCAGCATGCTGCCGGTGGACACCGGACGCTCGCTGATGGATATCACGCACCGCCTCGACTACCCGCAGATCACCGAGGACGCCACGACGGTATTTGAGTCCCTCAGCCTGATCGAGCGGGAGGTCAGCAGTAACGACCAGCGCTGGTACATCGCGCGGTTGCTGCCCTACCGCTCCAGCGAGGATCACATCGACGGCACGGTGCTGACGTTTATCGACATCACCAAGCGACGCCAGGCCGAGGATGAACTGCGCATGGGCGAAGAGCGCATGCGTCTGGTGGCCGAAAGCACTCATGACTTTGCCATCATCATTCTGGATAACCATGGCGCCATCACCGACTGGAACACCGGTGCCGAGCTGATCTTCGGCTACGCCAAGGATGAAGTGCTCGGCGCTTATTACGACCTGATCTTTTCGCCGGAGGACCGCACCACCGGTGTGCCGGAAGATGAGCTGCGTGCCGCTCGCGAACACGGGCGCGGCGAGGACGAGCGCTGGCATGTGCGCAAGGATGGCAGCCGGTTTTATTGCAGCGGTGAAGTCACCCTGCTCAAGAGCGCCAGCCTGCAGGGCTACGTCAAGATTGCCCGCGACCTGACCGGCCACAAGCGTACTCAGGATGAGCAGAGCCAGCGGCTGATGGAAACCCAGACCAGCAGTCACCTCAAGGATGAGTTCTTCGCGGTGATGTCCCACGAGCTCAAGCACCCGTTGAACCTGATCCAGCTGCACGCCGAGCTGTTGCGGCGCCTCCCCGCGACCAAGGCCGCAGCGCCGGCAATCAAGGCGGTGAACACCATCTGCGAGGCGGTATCGAGCCAGGCGCGCATCATCGACGACCTGCTGGACGTAGCCAGGGTGCGCACCGGCAAGCTCAAACTGAAAAAACAACGGATCGACCTGATCCGCACGCTTGAGGATATTCACCGGGTGATCGTGGCCGACGGGCATCATTGCCAGGTCACCCTGCAACTGCCGACGCCGGCCGAGCCACTGTTCGTCGACGCTGACCCTACACGCATCGAGCAGGTGATCTGGAACCTGGTCAACAACGCGCTCAAGTTCACCTCGCAGGACGGGCAGGTGCAGCTGGTGATCAGCCGCACGGACCGGTGCGTGCAGTTGGATGTGATCGACAGCGGCGCGGGGCTCGCCGAAGACAGCCTGGAGAAAATCTTCGATCTGTTCGGGCAAGCCGACAACCAGCATCAGGCCCATCAGCGCGAAGGTCTGGGCATTGGCTTGTCTCTGGTTCGTCAGTTGGTGGAGGCCCACGGCGGTTCGGTCAATGTGCACTCCCCAGGCTTGGGCCTTGGCTGCACCTTCTCGATTATGCTGCCGCTGTGCGAAGAGCAGGCGCCACTGCCGAACCCTGCCGCCGGCCAGAGCGAGAACGAGCGCCTCAACGGCATCAAGGTGCTGCTGGTGGATGACTCCGAGGAAGTGCTTGAAGTGCTGAACATGCTGCTGGACATGGAAGGTGCCCAGGTCAGCGCGTTCAGTGAGCCGCTGGTCGCCCTGGAAACGGCGCGCGACACCCGTTACGACCTGATCATTTCAGACATCGGCATGCCGAAGATGAATGGCCATGAGCTGATGCAAAAGCTGCGCACGATCGGCCATCTGCGGCGGGTGCCAGCCATCGCCCTGACCGGCTACGGTGCCGGCAACGATCAGAAGAAAACCGCCGAGTCGGGCTTTGATACCCATGTCAGCAAACCGGTGGCCCACGACGCGCTGATCAAGGTAATTGAAAAGCTGTGTCGCTCGCATCGATAGCGTTATTCATAGGGGATCACCGACAGTTTGCCATTGCGCTCAAGAATGGCGAACTTGATCTGCCTGATCTCAACGATGCCCTGGGCGGAACGCGCGGCTTCCAGAATATCGCCTTCGTCCAGGCGCGCCCGCTTGAGCCGTTCGTGCAGCAGTTGACCGTTCTCGACCACGATGGTCGGCCCGCCATCAAGCAACCGCGAAAACCACCGCGAGCGTTGCTTGATCAGGGACAACCCGATGTCGATGGTGATTAACGTGGCGATGACCAGCAGTGCATTGGTCAGCGAAAAATCATCGCCCAGCAGCGCCTGCTGGGTGGCTTCGCCGATGACCATCAGCAGCACCAGGTCAAAGGTGGTGAGTTCGGCCAGCGAGCGCCTGCCGGCGATCTTGAACAGCACCATCAACACCAGGTAGATCGCGGCTGCGCGCAGCACCGAATCCATGATGCCCCCTCAGGGATAAATAAATTGTGAGAACTGCACCGACGCGCCGTTCGCCAATGTCACGCGTGTGGCAAAACGGCCCACGCCGTCGCTGCGCAGGGTCACATGCAGCGCGGCCCGCCCATCGGTGTCGCTGAGCGCCCACAGCCTGACGCCCTCGCCCGCCGTGCTGGCCTTGAGCGGTTGAGGCTGCAGCATTTCAACGTTGAAACCGTTGAGCAGCTCCCCCTCGATCGCCACTTCAAGGGGCTTACCGGGTTTGCCCTGCAGGTGGATGATCAGCGCATCGGAGGCGCCATTGCGCATGAAGCGCTGGTATTCGACCCACAGGTGCCCATCGGCACTGCGTGCCTGGGCATTGCTCAAGGGGCCCTTGGAAAACAGGCCGGCCAAGCTCAGGCCGATCAACAGCAACAGCGCGTACCAGCCGATGCGCTCAAAGCGCCAGACCCGGCGTTGCAGGGCCATGTCTTCCTCGACCGGGTAGTGGCGGTTGTGCAGGTCGCTGTGGTCGGGCCGCGCCATGGGGTCAGCCCTTGCTGTGTTCCGACGAGGACGGCGCCTTGGCCACGCCGCGCGGGCCGGCGACGCCCCAGATGGCCGCGCCGACGAATGGCAGCAGCACCACCAACGCCGTCCAGCCGGCCTTGCTGCCCGACGCCTTGTCGCTGCGCCAGACGCTGTTGATCACCCACAGGTCGAGCAACAGCGCGATAACGGCCAGGAAAATCCACAGATAGGTGTTTTGCATGGTGCACCTCCTTCAGGTCATGTTCATTTAGGTTCTGAAGGACGCGCGGGGGTTCATTTTTTTCGGTTGGAAGGTCACTGAACGATCAAGCCGCTTGCCTGCCAGGCGCAGGCAAGCGGCCTGCGGCCTTAGCTCAGTACGACATCGCGCATCGGCGGAATATAGCCGTAGTCATAGGCCTCGCGCACAAACGAGCGGTCGCCGTGCAGCTCGATTCTGACCGTGGGCGCTTCGGTGCCGCCGATGCGGAAGTCGCCGTTCTCGGTGGGCACGCTGTCGATGAACGAGGTCACCAGACCATTGGGCATCACGCAATGTGAGTAAGTCTGAAACGGCTGCGCGGGTGGATTGCCCAGCACCAGCCCGGAGGCGTTCATCGGACGGTACGGGCCGAACAGGTGTTCGCTGACAAAGCCGTACACGCCATCCGGGCCGGTCACGCCGTCGGCGTAGGTGAACTTGTGGCTGATGGTGAACAGGTAATATTTATTGTCCTGAAACACATAGTGCGGGCGCTCGGTCTGGTCATTGACGCCGACGGCCGTCACCAGGGGCGGCAGTATTTCCCATTCCTCGCCGCTCAGGTCCTTGGCCACGGCGATGCCGATGCAGCCCACTTGATAACGCGCGCCGCCGACATCTTCGTGCCCTGGCGGGACCAGACCCACTTCTTCCGGGCCGACCGCATGGGTACCGCGCTCGCCCGCGACATTACCCTCGAACACCATATATAACTTGCCGTCGTTGGGATCGATAAACGGGCTGGGGTCACGAAAGTTCCAGGTCGCATTTTGTGATTCGGTTTGATAGTAAGTGCCGTCCGCCGAAAATAACGACGTCACTGTATTGAAGTTTATAAGTTGCACGCCGTCTTCACTTGTCACGATCTGGCCCTTTACCTTGGCAATCGTCGCGCCGGGCGTAACGCAGGTGTAATACAGATCGATATCACCGTTGTTATTTAACAGAATAGGCGTGCCTGCCCATTCTCGCGTGGTGGGCGACACGCCTTCAGCCATCACACGGCCGCCGAAAATCCAGTCCTTGCCGGTGCGTGAATACCAGTAGCAGATGCGCGCGTGCCCGTGTCGATCCTCCCAGTCACGCTTGATGTCATAGCGCCCGTCGGCATTGATGAACTGCGGGTCGTGGGGGCGGCGGTCAGCGGTAAGCGTGAAGATCACCGACCAGCCATCGACGGAAACCACCGCGCCGTCGAGGTCGCGCAGGGGCATGGTGTCCCAGATAAACACGGTGTCACTCATGACGGGGAAGTCAGGCCGCACTAACGGTTGCGTGGTAGTCGGGTCATTTTCATTGACTTTCAGCGCATCAGCCCGGGTCCAGCGTGTGGGTGTGTGATTCGCAGGTTTCATGTTGATGTCCTTTTACTGACGCTTAAGTGACAAGCGATAAGTGAATTCAAGTCGCACGTGCACTTCGAATGATAAATGGCATTCAGGCGAAGAGCGTTACTAGTGCGAAACAAGGTTTAACACAGAACTTGAAACTTGGATTATGAATAATTATTTAAGGAGTCAAAGGCCACCACTTAATACATGGCAAGTTGATGGCCTTGAGCAACTACGCATAATCATCCGTATATAACGCGCGTTATAACTCATCATTAAGTCATCCAAAGAGCACGGCCAAACCCCAACGCCCTGCGGCCGATTTGGCTACAATCACCCAGGTTTTTTCCAAGGTGTCGTTGCATGGATATTTCGTTATTTCGCGGGCGCTTCACGCACTTGAACAAACGCTTGCGCCAGCAAGCGCAGAATCATCCCGAGACGTGGTCGCAGATGTTGGTGTTGAGCGCAATCGATCACATGGACGGCATGGCCACGCCCTCGAAAATCGCCGAGGCGGAAAATATACGCTCGTCCAACCTGGCGGCCCTGCTGAAGGATCTTGAGGCGCGGGACCTGATCACCCGCACACCCGACACCGAGGACCGCAGACGCAGCTGGATCGGCTTGTCGGCAGCAGGTCGCGAGGTGTTGCAGGCCAGCCGTGCACGCCGGGACGAATGGCTGGCCGAGGCGGTGCAAGCCTGCCTGAGCGTCAGTGAACGCGAGCAGTTGGAGGCCGCCGGGCTGCTGATGGAAAAGCTCAGCCGTTACAGCGGTTCCGCGCAGTCCTGAATCAATCGCTGCGCCAGCATGCTCGCCCCGGTGTCAGTGCGCTCGAACCGCAACGGTGTGGCGGTGATATGCCTGGCCACATGCTCGAACGTTTCCGTGCCCGGCGCATCGGCTTCGGCATGCCGTTGCAGTTGTAGCCAGTGGTATTGCAGGCCGCGCGGGTCATGGGCCGAGCGCACACTCAAGCCTTGCAGACGGCCCCTGCCCTGACGGGTGATTTTCAGCGGCAGCACCGCCTCGGGCGCGCAGCCGGGGAAATTCACGTTCAGGCACACCTCGCGCGGCCATCCCATGGCCATCAGTTGCGCAATCACCTGCGGCCCATGGTGGAGCGCGTTGTCCCATGGCACCGCGCTGCGGTCGGTGAAGCCTTGGCTCAAGGCGATGGACGGAATGCCGAACAACAGAGCCGTCATCGCTGCGCCAACGGTGCCGGAGAATACGGTTTCCGTGCCCAGGTTGGCCCCTCGATTGACGCCTGACAGGATCAGGTCCGGCTTGTCGTGGCTGAGCAGATGCCCCAGCGCCAGCGCAATGCAATCACCCGGCGTGCCGGTGACAGCGAACCGCCGCACGCCGTGGGAGCTCATGCGCAACGGCGCGTGCAGACTCACGGAGTGGGAAGTGCCGCTCTGGTCGAGCAATGGCGCGACCACCCAGACTTCATCCGCCAGTTGCCAGGCGATACGCTCCAGCACCTTGAGGCCGGGGGCATCGATGCCGTCGTCATTGGTGAGAAGAATGCGCTGCAGTCGTTGATGTTCATTCGCCATGCCCGTGCTCCGTCGATGCTGCGCAGGCGCTCGGATGAGCGCCACCGACGGTATATTTACCTATATTTAAATAGTTATCTACACATAGATAGATGTCGCTCGCTACAGCACAAACTCCGCCCTGATCAGCGTGCCGCCCCCATCGCGGTGGCTGGCGGTGATCGACCCGCGATGGGCCTGGCAGATCGCGCGGGCGATGGACAGGCCCAGCCCGCTGCCGCCCGAGTAACGTGCGCGGGAGTGCTCCGCGCGCCAGAATCGATCGAATACGCTGTCCAGGTGCTCGGCTTCGATGCCCGGCCCTCGATCTCCGATCTCGATCACGATGTGCGCCTGGACCTGCCGCGCGGTGATGGTCAACTCGCCGCCACTGGCCGCGTAGCGCAGCAGGTTGTCGATGAGGATATTGAGCACCTGGCCCAGACGGTCGCGATCGGCGTTGATCGACAGCGCCCGGGCAATGTTGACCTGGGTCGCGATGGCGGCCTCGTCCAGTTGCGGCTGGAACCACGCCAGGCGTTCGCTCACCAGCGCCGCCAGCGAGAAATCGCTGCGTTCGAGCACCAACCGGCCGGCCCTGGCCATCGACAACAGGTGCAGGTCATCCACCAGTTTGCGCAATTGATCGAGCTGGCGCTTGACCATGCTCAGTTGCACCGCATCGCTGGGGAACACTTCATCGAGCATGCCCTGGACACGGCCCATGGCGGCGTTCAGCGGGGTGCGCAGTTCGTGGGCGATCACCGCGCTGGACTCGCGCACATCGCGCTCGTAGCGCTGCAACTGGGTGGTCATGCTGTTGAAGTCGCCGATCAGGCGCCGCAGCTCGTCCGGCGTGTGCGGCTGGATCGGCAGGCGCGTCAGAAAATCCCCACCGGCGACCCGTTGCGCCCCCTGGGCAATCGCCGAGAACTGGCTGGACAAGGGCCGCGAAAACCACAGCCCAAAGAAAATGATCACCGGAATGGTCGCCAGCACCAGGCCGGCAAGAATCAACCAGTCGCGATTGGCGATGTCCGGCTGGAAGAACTCCACCGGGTAATATTCAGCCACCAGCTGACGCAAGCGCACCTCGTTGAGTTGCGGCTCGGCGCGCAGTTGCAGCAACTCCTCGCGCGCGTCGGGCGGCAGGTGCTGGATAAAATACCAGTCCGACACCCAGAAGTTGATCCACATGCACAGCGCAATCACCACCACAGCGCCAATCGCCAGCAGGCTCATGCGCATGCCCACCCAGCGCCACAGGGGCTTGTCGTTGACGCGAGAGGTCTGGGTCATGGCGATTACCGGAACCGATAGCCAATGGCGCGCACCGTCACCAGCACGCCGGCGATGCCATGGCTTTCCAGCTTGCGCCGCAGGTTATGCACGTGGGCATCGACCACGCGGGCCAGCGCCTCGCTGTCGGGCAGGCAGATTTCCAGCAGCTCGTCGCGGGTGAAGGCCTTGGATGGGGTCTTGAGCAGGGTCGCCAGCAACTTGAATTCGGTGGGCGTCAGGTCCAGCCACTGTGGCGGCGCATCGCGCTGTTCTATCGCGGCGGTGAAGGCGCCCAGGTCCACCCGCAGGTTCTGATGGCGCAACACCTGCTCCAGCGGCTGGCTGGCGCCGGTACGGCGCAGCACCGCATGCACCCGCGCCACCACCTCGCGCGGGCTGTAGGGCTTGACCACGTAGTCGTCGGCGCCATAGCGCAGGGCGCCGAGTTTTTCCGGTTCGTCGCCCATGGCCGTGACCATGATCACCGGCGTGTCGCTGCTGCGGCGCACGGCGGACAACACGTCGGTACCGCTCAGGTACGGCAGCATCACGTCGAGCAGTATCAGGTCCGGTTGCCAGCTTTTGTGCAGTTCGAGCGCGCGTCGACCATCCTCGGCCAGGGCCACTTCAAAGCCGTCGCGGCGCAGGTAGGCTTCGAGAATATTGGCGCTGTCGGCGTCGTCTTCGACAATGAGGATACGTTTTCCTGACACAAAGAAGCCTCTTGATGAAACCTTGATAATTCACGAACGGTTTATTGAAAGTCCGCTGTCAGTATCGCCCTACACCGACTTTCGCGAACCGATGCTATGCCGACCACCGCACCGCTGTCCAAGCCTATCAAGCTGCCTGAACGCCTCTGTGCGGTTTTGCTGCTGAGCAGCGTGCTGAGCGGCTGTTCACTGGCGCCCGCGTATCAGACGCCGGCGCTGCCGGTGCCGGGCAGTTGGACACACACACCGGTAGCAGCCTCGGCGCCCACCGCGCAAACCGCCGTGGAGCCGCTGTCCGACGAAGAAACACAGCTGCTGGCCGGACTGGATGCGTCGGCGCAGTTGCCCTATCGGGTTGAGCAAGCGCTGGCCTACAACCGCGACCTGCGCCTGGCGATCTTGCGCGTCGAACAGGCGCGCGCCGAATACGGCATGTCCCGAGCAGCGCGCCTGCCCACCGTCGGCCTGGGGCTGCAACGCAACCGCCAGCACCTGCACGACGAGGCCGCCGACGAGCGCTACGGGCAGGACATCGCGGTGGCGTCCGTGGGCATTTCGGACTTCGAACTAGACTTTTTCGGCCGTGTCCGCAACCTGTCCGACGCGGCCCGGCATGATTACCTGGCCACACGCTACGGCGCCCTGGCCGCGCGCAAGGCCTTGATCGTTGAGGTGGCGCGGTTGTATTTGCAGGAACGTTTGCAGGCCGGCATCCAGCTCGACACCCAGTCCATCCTCGATCACCAGAACCAGCTGCTGCACCTGCTCGACGGGCAGCAACAGGCAGGCTTGGTGGCCCAGGCCACGGTCGACACGCAGCGCCTGCAGGTGCACCGCGCCGTGCTGCAAGCGCAGGATGCGCGCGCCGAGCATGAACGCGCGGTGCAGGCGCTGTCGTGGGTCAGCGGCTATCAGGTTGCACCTTCGACGCAGGCCACCCTCGATCCCTCGGTGGACCTGGGCACCCCGCCGTGGCTGGTCGACTTGCCCTCGCAACGGCTGTTGCAGCGCCTGGATGTGCGCCAATGCGAAGAGGCGCTGCGCGCCGCCAATGCGAACATCGGTGCCGCGCGTGCGGCGTTCTTTCCGTCGATCACCCTGAGCACCGGTGCCGGCATCGCCAGCCCGCACTTGAGCAGCCTGTTCGCCTCCGGCAGTGGCGCCTGGCTGTTCACGCCGCAACTGAATCTGCCGCTGTTCGACGGCGGGCGCAACCAGGCCAACCTTGACTTGGCCCAGGTGCGCCAACAAGCGGCCGTCGCCCAGTACGAAAAAACCGTGCAAGACGCCTTCCGCGACATCGCCGACCTGTTGAGCCAGCGTCGACAAGCGCTGGCCGATGCCGCCACGCAGGTCGAGCTGGCGGCCCTGACGGCAGCGCAGGCAAGGCGTGTCGAGCAGCAGATTGCCGTCGGCGCGGCCGCGCAGATGGAGCAGCCGGTCGCCGCGATTCGCCTAGCCGAGTCCACGCTCCAGCTGCGCAGCGCCGCCTACTCCGTGTCGTTCAACCGCCTGGCGCTGTATCGCGCGCTGTCGGGCGCACCGTTGGCCTCCTCCGCAAACAGGGTTTCCCCATGAACGTGATCACCTCCCCGCTTCGCCTCTGGGGCCATTACCTGTTGCTGGGCCTGACCTGCCTGGCAATGGCGGCCTGTTCACGGGAAGAACCGCTGCCGGAGCCAGCCTTGAGGTCGGTGAAAGTCGCTCGCGTGCAGGCAGCAGACGCCGACGGCCTGCCGCTGACCGGCGTGGTGCGCCAGCGCCAGCGCGCCGAGCTGGCCTTCGAAAGCGCGGGACGCCTGGTGGCGTTGAATGCCGACGTGGGCGATGCCGTGAAACAGGGCCAGGTCCTGGCGAGCCTGGACAGCACGGTGGTGCAACTGCGCCTGAAACAGGCCCAGGCCACCCTGTTCGCCAGCGTCGCGCAGACCGGCGAACGCAAGCGCAACCGGCTGCGCCAGCAACAGCTGTTTGCCCAGGGCAGCGTCGCGGCCAGCGCCGTGGAGCAAGCCGAAACGGCCTGGCAAGCGGCCGTCGCGCAACAGGCGGCGGATGAAACGGCGCTGGATCTGCTGCGCCGCGATCAGCGCCAGGGCCAGCTCATTGCGCCGTTCAACGGTCGCATCGTGGCGCGCACGGCGCAGTTGTACAGCGAGCTGTCGCCGGGCCAGGTGGTGATGGAGCTGGAGGCCACCGATGCCGCGCAGGTCATCGTACCCATCCCGGTGGAACAGGCCATCGGCCTCAAACCGGGAGACCGCGCCGTAGCCACCGACCCGAGTGCGCCCGGCTCCAGCCTGCCGCTGGTGCTGGAGGGCCTGTCGATGCGCGCGCAGAACGGTGTGGTGCAAAGCGCACGCTTTCGCCTGCTCGCCAGCGACCTCGCGCTGCCCAGCGGCGTGAACCTCACGGTGAAGTTGGTCAGCGGCGCCCCGCAGCCGCTGAGCATTGCGACCCAGGCGCTGCGCATCGGCGCCGACCCCGGGCGGGTGCAGGTATTCGTGTATGACGCAGCCCACGGCAAGGTCGCGCTGCGCGACATCCGCATCGGCCTGATCGACCAGGGTCGCGTTGCCATCGACGCGGGCCTTGCGGAAGGCGAACAGGTGGTGACCACCGGCGTTGCATTTCTCGATGACGGCCAGCCCGTCAACCTGCTGCAATCTTCCAGCCGCTTGAGCGTCACCCAATGAGCAACCTGACCCTGCATGCCTTGAATGGCAGCCGCCTGACGTTATTCAGCGCCCTGCTGATTCTGCTGGCGGGGGTGGCCACTTTCCTCGGTTTCCCCACCCAGGAGGAACCGTCGGTGACCATCCGCGATGCGCTGGTGAGCATCCAGTTTCCCGGGCTGCCCAGCGAGCGCGTGGAAGAACTGCTGGCGCGGCCCACCGAAGAAAAACTGCGTGAATTGCCGCAGATCAAAACCATCGTCACCACGATCCACCCCGGCAGCGTGGTCATCCAGGTGACCGCCCGCGACGACATCAAGGACCTCGGCGTGCTGTGGCAGCAGGTGCGCAACAAGGCGAGCGAGGCCGGCGCGGGTTTTCCGCCCGGCACCCAGGGCCCCTTTGTGGATGACAATTTCGGCCGCGTCGCCGTGGCCTCCATTGCCGTCACCGCGCCCGGCTACAGCATGAGCGAGATGCGCGGGCCGCTCAAACGCCTGCGCGACCAATTGGGCGGCTTGCCCGGCATCGGCCAGGTGACATTGCACGGCGTGCAAGAGCAGCAACTGTCCATCGACTTCAACCCGCAGCGCCTTGCGGGGTTGGGCCTGTCGCCGCAGCAGCTGTTCCAGCAGTTGCAGCAACAGAACGTGCTGGCGCCCGGCGGCGTCGCCGAGATCGGCGGGCAGAGCACCACCCTCACGGTCACTGGCGAACTGCTCGGCGTGGAGCAACTGCGCCAGTTGCCGATCCAGTTGCCGGGCGCCGCCGGCAGTACGCGGTCGGTCGCGCTGGGCACCATCGCCCAGGTGTCGGTGATGGCCGTCGACCCGCCGCAGACTGCCGCGATCTATCAGGGCCAGGACGGGGTGGTGCTGGCGGTGTCCATGGCTGCCGGGCAGAACATCCAGCAGTTCGGCGCCGCGCTGCGCAGTCGCCTGGCCCAACTGGAACAGCAATTGCCGCTGGGGTTCGCCACCCACGTGGTGACGTTCCAGGCGGATGTGGTCGCTCAGCAGATGAGCAAGATGAAACACGTGATGATCGAGACAGTGGTCATCGTAATGGCGGTGGTGATGCTGTTTCTCGGCTGGCGCACCGGGCTGGTGGTGGGCGCCATTGTGCCGTTGACCATTCTCGGCACCTTGATTGCCATGCGCCTGCTCGGGGTCGAACTGCAGACGGTGTCGATGGCGGCCATCATCCTCGCCCTCGGTTTGCTGGTGGACAACGGCATCGTGATCGCCGAGGACATCGAACGCCGCCTGCATGCCGGCGAGGCGCGGCGTCAGACCTGCGTGGAGGCCGGGCGCACCCTGACGATTCCGTTGCTGACGTCCTCGCTGGTGATCGTGCTGGCGTTCTCGCCGTTCTTTCTGGGCCAGACCAGCACCAACGAATACCTGCGCTCGCTGGCCATCGTGCTGGCGCTGACGCTGCTCGGCTCGTGGCTGCTGAGCATCACGGTAACGCCGCTGCTGTGCCTGTATTTCAGCAGGGCCGCGCACGACGAGGCCGCGGACGCGGCTTACGACAGCGGCTTTTACCGTGGCTATCGCGCCGTGATCAGCCGGGTGTTGCGGCACAAGCTGCTGTTCCTGATGGCAATGCTGGTGCTGCTGGCCGCCGCTGTGTTCGAGCTGATGCGCGTGCCCTATGACTTTTTGCCGCCGTCGGACCGCTTGCAGTTTCAGGTGCCGATCACCCTGGAGCCGGGCAGCGGTTCGCGCAACACCTTGCAAAGCGTGCGCGAGATCAGCCTGTGGCTGAGCAAGGAGCCGGCGGTGGTCGACAGCATCGGCTACGTCGGCGACGGCGGGCCGCGCATCGTGCTGGGCCTCAACCCACCGCTGCCAGCGCCGGAAACCGCGTACTTCACCGTCAGCGTCAAGGCCGGCAGCGACATCGACGCGGTGATCGCCAACGTGCGCCGCTACCTGCTCAAGCAACACCCGGAGCTGCGCGCCGAGCCCAAGCGATTCTCCCTGGGCACCACCGAGGCTGGCGTGGCGATCTATCGCATCATCGGCCCGGATGAAAACGTATTGCGTACCCTCGCCGCGCAGATCGAAGCCGCCCTGCGGCAGGTGCCGGGCACCCTGGACGTGCGCAACGACTGGAGCACGCGGCTCACACGCTACACCGTCGAGGTCGATCAGCCCGGCGCGCGTCGTGCTGGCGTGGACACCCAGGCCATCGCCCAGGCCCTGCAGCTGCACTTTGGCGGCCTCCAGGTTTCGTCCCTGCAGGACGGTGAAACCCGCGTGCCGCTGGTGGTGCGCGAGCCGGCGCCGGTGGGCGGGGCCGCGCCCGACCTGCGCGGCATTCTGGTGTATCCGGCCGATGGCTCGACGCCCGTGCCGTTGACGGCGATTGCACAGATTCGTGCGTCCAGCGAGCCGTCTACCCTGGTGCGTCGCAATCAGGAGCGGGCAATCACCGTGGTCGGGCAGAACCCTGGCTTGACGGCCACCTCCCTCGTCGAACGGCTTGCGCCGCAAGTGGCCGCCCTGCGCCTGCCGCCCGGCTACCGGATTGAGCTGGGCGGTGAGATTGAAGATTCGGCGGAGGCCAACCAGGCGCTCCTGCAATACCTGCCCCATGCGCTGGTGGCCATGCTGTTGCTGTTTGTCTGGCAATTCAATTCGCTGCGCAAAGTGCTGATCGTGGTGTCGGCGATCCCCTTCGTGCTGATCGGCGTGGCGGTCGCGTTGCTGATTACCGGCTACCCGTTCGGCTTCATGGCCACCTTCGGTCTGCTGTCACTGGCGGGGATTATCGTGAACAACGCGGTGCTGCTGCTCGAACGCATCGAAGCGGAACTGCATGACGGCCTGGCGGTGCACGACGCGGTGGTGAATGCCGCCGTCAAACGCCTGCGCCCCATCGTCATGACCAAACTGACCTGCATCATCGGGCTCGTCCCGCTGATGCTGTTTGCCGGGCCGCTATGGGAAGGCATGGCAATCACCCTGATGGGCGGCCTGGCGCTCGGCACCCTGGTCACGCTGGGACTGATCCCGGTGCTTTACGTAGCGCTGTTCACACAGCGCAGCATTCCAACCACGGAGACGACAACACGATGAACGTTCTGCTCAAGGCAACGCGCGGTATCCAGCAATTATCCAAAGGGGCCGTGCTGCTCGGCGCGCTGTCGGTGAGTCTCGGCGCCCCCGCCTCCACCCTCCACACCGGCGCGTTCGTGCATCCAGGCCTGCTGCAAACCCAGCAGGACTTCATGCGCATCCGCGAAAAAATCGTCAACCGTAACCATCCCTGGCTGGAGGGCTGGCAGAAGTTGATCGACAACAAGCATGCCTCACTGACCTGGCAAGCCAACCCGGTGCCGGTGGTTTATCGCACGGCGAACGGCCCGAACAACTACAACAAACTGTTCAACGATGCCGCCGCGGCCTATGCCCTGGCCCTGCGCTGGCAGATCTCGGGTGATACGGCCTATGCCGCCAAGGCCGTGAGTATCCTCGACCAGTGGGCGTCCACCCTCACCGGCATCGAGGGCGAAAACGGCAGGTCCCTGGCGGCAGGCTTGTACGGTTACCAGTTGGCCAATGCGGGGGAAATCCTGCGCGGCTACCCGAAGTGGAAGGCTGAAGACTTTCATCGGTTCCAACACATGATGCTCACGGTGTTCTACCCCATCAACCATGACTTCCTGGTGCACCAGGACGGCATGCTGCCGGATCACCACTGGGCCAACTGGGACCTGGCCAACATGAACTCGATCCTGGCCATCGGCGTGCTGACCGACCGGCGCGATCTCTATAACGAAGCCGTCGACTACTTCAAGCACGGGGCCGGCAACGGCGCCATCGAACACGCGGTGTGGAAGCTCTACCCCGAGGGCCTGGGCCAGGTCCAGGAAAGCGGCCGCGACCAGGCCCACACCATGCTCGACATCGCCCTGCTCGGCAGCTTCTGCCAGATGGCCTGGAGCCAGGGCGACGACCTGTTCGGCTACCAGAACAACCGCGTGCTGCAAGGCGCCGAGTATGTGGCCAAGTACAACCTGAACCATGAGGTGCCGTTCACCACGTTTACCAACAGCGCGTTCAAGCAGAAGGTGATCTCGCCCGACAAGCGTGGCGAAGTCCGTCCGATCTGGGAATTGCTCTACAACCACTACGTGGTGCTCAAGGGCCTGAATGCCCCCTATGTGAAAGCGTTCGTGCAAAAGGTCCAGCCCGAGGGCGGTGGCGGCGATTATGGCCCCAACAGCGGCGGGTACGATCAGTTGGGGTATGGGACCCTGCTGTATTCGCTGGGGGAGTATGGTTTGAGCAAGGCTGAACTGGTGCCGTGAGGCGGGCGTTGTGGCAATCGGGCTGTTGTAGGGAGCAGGCTTTTTGTGGCGAGCGGGCTTGGTGTGGCGAGCGGGCTTGCCCCGCGTTGGGGTGCGAAGCGCCCCCAGTCAAGGAACATGCGGTGTACCTGACACCGCGCGGAGTGCGGTTTTGGGGCTGCTGCGCAGCCCAACGCAGGACAAGCCTGCTCGCCACAGGGAATCTGCGCTTAACTGAACGGCATTGGGCAAGCCTGCTCGCCACGACAAGTCTGTTCAGCACAAAAAACCCGCTCGCCACAGCGCCAGTTTGCCCGCAACTGAACAACAGCTGAAGAACATCGCAATCGGTTTCAAACCATTTGATAAATCCCCCCGGGTATTTGGATGATGGCCGGCCTGCGGTAGGCCACTCAGGAACATACCGATGATGCGTCGAAATTCGTTTGTGCTCTGCCTGTGTTTGCTGGCGGTGCCGCTGTGCCACGCCGCTGCGACGCCTCAGGGTTTTGCCCAAGGAGTCAGCGGCGGCGGACAGGCTGTCGCCGTGCACCCCGCCACCCCGGCCGAGTTGAAAAACGCTCTGTGTGACCGCTT
>Ga0256410_1001048_pt1 | contig 22354 bp, 20 predicted proteins | sample PhyWR1_FD_185983 | JGI IMG/M metagenome (GOLD analysis project Ga0256410, IMG submission 185983) | Leaf surface microbial communities from wheat plants in UC Gill Tract Community Farm, Albany, California, United States - DLSL W.R1 | ecosystem: Host-associated > Plants > Phyllosphere >... | reverse complement strand
CAATCGTGAAAGGCGGCTATTAAATCACGTTTGCGGGTGTTGCTCAGCAGGCTCGCAAACCGCTCTGTACTGGTGTGAAGGCAAGCGCTCTGGCCCGGCTTTTTTAGTCCGGGCGAGGGTGGGGATGGCCAGCTTTCAATTCAACTATTTTGGGAAATACCGGCTGGGCGCTTCGCCCAGTACCCGGCGAAAAGCACTGGTAAAAGCACTCGGGCTGCTGTAGCCCAGGTCCGTCGCCACCCGTGTGATGGCCTCGCCATGCCCCAGGCGCACCACCGCTGCCAACAGGCAGGCTTGCTGGCGCCATTCGACGAAACTGATGCCGGTTTGCTGGCGAAACAGGCGGGTGAAGGTTCGACGACTCATGCCAACCTGGCGGGCCATGTCATCAATCCCGATATCCAGTGACGGCTGCTCCAGCAGTGCGCGGCAGGCACGTGCCAGCCTTGGCTCAGCCGGTAGCGGCGCATTGAGCGAAAGAGCTGGCATGGCGGCTATTTCATGAAGCAGCAAATTCATCAGCAGCCCCTCTCTACGGGTTTCGTCATAGAGCGCCGGAATATCCGTGGCCTGGATCAGCAACTGGTGCAGCAGGGGCGATATGCCGAAAACCTGACACTGTGCAGGCAGGCCAAGCCGGGCACACACGGGGCCGCGAATATAGGTGTTCAGCATGGTGACCGGGCCGTTCATGCTCATCTCGTGGGGTACCCCTGCCGGTACCCAGATGGCCCGTTGCGGCGGTACCACCCAGTTGCCCTGGTCGGTATACACCGTGATCACACCGCAGGCGGCGTAGGCAAACTGCCCGCGGTTATGCCTGTGCAGGGCAAAGTGCTGCCCGTCGGCATAGTCAATGGCCGTGACGACAGCGTCGCGGGGGATATTTTCGCAGGTGTCGGATTCAATTTTGCGCATGGCCCGAATTTAATGATCTATGACCTGATAGTGCAAGCGGGCCGATGCTGCAAGTGTGCATAGTGGCACTTTGGTTGGTGCATGACGCCGCCCGCCTTGCCACTGGAAGTACAACCCTATGCAAAAGAAACATCTGTTCCTTGCCGTGCTGGTGACGGCCGTTTGGGGGCTTAACTTTCCCGTCACCAAACTGGGTCTGGCAGCTATTGATCCGCTGTTACTTACGGCATTGCGTTTTACCCTGGCGGCTTTGCCGTGGGTGTTTTTTGTCAAACGCCCGCCGATTGCCATCAAGTGGCTGGCCGCTTATGGCCTGATTTTTGGCGTGGCCATGTGGGCCCTGATCAATCTGGGTATTGAATGGGGCGTGCCGCCGGGCACCGCTGCGCTGCTGATCCAGTTCAGTGCCTTTTTCACGATGGGCTGGGGCGTACTGCTGTTTCGCGAGCAACTGAGCTACGCGCAGATGCTGGGCATGGGGCTCGCAGTGCTGGGGCTGATCAGCATCATCCTGGCCAGCCCCGGCCAGGGCACGACCCTGGGCTATGCCTTGCTGCTGGTCAGTGCATTGAGCTGGAGTGTCGGCAACGTCATCATCAAACAGTCAAAAGTGCGGGAAATGTTTGCCTTTGTGGTCTGGGCCAGTGTGTTCCCGCCACTTCCCTTGCTGTTGCTCACTTGGCTGGCACATGGCTCTGCGCCGTTTACCGCGCTGGTCACGCACTTTGAGTGGGTGGCGCTGTTTTCGCTGTTGTTTCAGGTCTACGCGGCGACGCACTTCTGTTATTGGGGCTGGAACCTGTTGCTGCGCGAGTACCCGGTGTCGAGGGTCGCGCCGCTGTCGTTGCTGATTCCGGTATTTGGCGTCGCCGGTTCAATGCTGATACTGGGGTACAGGGTGGGGGCCTCTGAAGGCGTTTCGATTGCGCTGATTCTTTCGGCGCTGGTGGTGGGGTTGCTCAAGTGGCCGCGGGGTTTGCGCCTGCTGCCTCGGCAGTAGGCCCGATCCTGTGCGTGGCAGTCTCGGGCCTGCCGAGGGTGATTCAGCTGGGGTGCAGTTCGGAAAGTTCGATCAAGTTCAAATCCGGGTCGCGCAGGTAAACCGAACGAATCTTGCCTGTTGCACCGGTCCGCAGCACCGGTCCTAGAATGATCGGCCAGTCCTCTGTTTGCAGGTGAGCAATAACCTGGTCCAGGCTTATGCTGGTAATAAAGCACAGGTCGAGCGCCCCGGAGACGGGCAGGTGCGCCTTGGGTTCGAACTCATGCCCGCGAACATGAATGTTGATCTTCTGGTTGCCAAAATGGAGCGCCATCCGACCCTCGCCAAACGCTTCGAAGTGCATGCCGAGGACGCGGATATAGAAGTCTTTGCAGGCCTCCAGATTAACGGTGGTCAGTACCAGGTGATCGAGATGGTGAATCATGGGCTTGCTCCAGAAAACAGTGGGTTCAAGGTTGACAGGTGTTGCGCGATTAAACGTAAAGCCGGGTGCTGACGAGGGGTTTCAGACCCGGTTTGCCGGCTCGCCACGCACAAACGCTTCGATGTTATCGATCAACTGGTCAGCCAGGCCTTGCACGGCTTCATCACTTGCCCACGCCACATGCGGGGTGAGAATAAAGTCGTTGCGATCAACCAGTTTCATCAATGGATGATCCGGGGCAGGCGGTTCTGTCATCACCACATCAAAGCCTGCTCCAGAAATGTGCCCTGCCTCCAGCGCCGGCCCCACAGCACTTTCGTCAACCAGCCCCCCGCGCGCAGTATTGATCAGCAAGGGCTTGCGGCGCATCAGCGCAAACTCGGGGGCACCGATCATGTTGCGAGTTTCAGGCAACAGCGGGCAGTGCAGGGTCAGGATGTCGGCTTCAGCGAGTGTCTGCTCAAACGGCACATACAGCGAACCGAGGCCGCTATGGCCTTTGTAGCCGGCAAATATCACCCGCATACCCAGCCCGCGTGCCATGTTGGCGACGGCCTGGCCCAGCACGCCATCGCCGATGATGCCAATGGTGGAGCCTGCCAGGTCCTTGATCGGGTAGTCGAAGAAGCAGAACTGTTGCGCTTCTTGCCAGCGGCCCCTTCGTACCGCTTCACGATAGGCGCAAATACTCCTGCGCAAGGCAAAGATCAGGGCAAAGGTGTGCTCCGGCACCGTGTTGACGGCGTAGTTGCGAATGTTGCTGACAACGATGCCGCGGGCCTGGCACGCAGCAATATCGACGTTATCTGTACCCGTCGCGGCAATCGCCACCAGGCGAAGCTTGGGTGCGGTTGCGATCGCCTCTGCCGTCAGCTTGACCTTGTTGAGTACAACGATATCGGCATCGGCGATGCGATCAGCCACTTCTTCGGCTGCCGTGCGCCCCCAGGACTGGATTTCATGCCGGAACGAGGGCGTGCGCAGCACGGTCTGCGGCGACAGCGTGTCGCGGTCAAGAATGACGATCTTCATGCCTTGTAACCCTGGCGTTCCAGCTGGGCGTCGATCCAGGTGGTATCCAGGCGCCCCTCTGCGATTTCTTGAACGGTCACCTTTTCTGCCGCGCACTTGGTCAGCGCGGCGTCCAGGATGTATTGCGCAGAATCAAAGGGTACGCAAAGCAAACCGTCAGCATCTCCGAGCATCAGGTCACCTGGGTTGATGACCATGCCGCCGATTGCAATCGGCACATTGATTTCACCAGGCCCGTCTTTGTACGGCCCCCAATGGGTAACCCCGGCAGCATAGACCGCATAGGTGCCTGCCTGGATGGCATCGAGGTCGCGAATGGCACCGTTGAGCACGATGCCGCCCAGGCCTCGCTTGATCGCCGTGGCCACCATCAACTCGCCCATCAGTGCGTTGGTAAGGTCGCCCCCACCGTCAACCACAATCACGTCACCGGGTTGTGCCAGATGCAAAGCCTTGTGGATCATCAGGTTGTCACCCGGGCGTGCTTTCACGGTAAACGCAGGCCCAACCATCCCCCCGGCTTTGTGATACGGGCGCAGATGGGCGCCGCCAGCGATCATGCGGCCCATGCAGTCGCTGACGTTGGCAACCGGCACAGAGCGGAAGCCTTCGATCAGTGCTGCGGGCAGTTGGCGTGTACGCGGGAGGATTCGAAATCCGATCATTATTATTTCCCATCTTGACGGGGTGAGCGGCCGACGAGGTGACAGCCGTTGGGGCCAGGTGTGGATGCGAACCGCTTTACAGCTGAGCGATTGGCATCGGTGTCACCTGTGGATTGACGTCACTCTAGGAGAAGGCTCAGCATGTAAAAAGCGAATTTAACAAGACTATAAAGTTCGATAAAAGCGATGAATCCGATGACTTTTAAACAGCTGGAAGCGTTCTACTGGGCCGCTACATGCGGGAGCTTCGCCATCGCTTCCGAGAAGCTGCATATCTCGCAATCGTCGCTGTCAAAACGTCTGGCCGAACTGGAGACAGCGCTAAAGCGGCCGCTGTTTAATCGGGATGGGCGCAGAGCCGTGCTGACGGCAGATGGTCGAGCCTTGCTGCCCCGCGCCAAGGCATTGTTGAATCATGCGGATGAAGTGGTGGCTTCTGTCGGCGCGGCGCAAGCCATCCAGGGCCGTTGCAGGTTCGGAGTAGGGGAAATCGCCGCCTCATCCTGGTTGCCGAAACTGGTTTCAGCGCTTCGCACACGGCATCCTCAACTCAAACTCGAGCCTTATGTGAACATGGGCGTGGAACTGGAATCCAGTCTCCTGAGCGGAAAACTGGACGCGGCCATTATCGCGCGACCCTCTTCGCACCCGGCGCTGGCATCCGTTCTGCTGGCCCAGGCGGAATACATATGGGTAGCGGCCCCGGATGTCATCAAGCCGGGGTGCCTGGTCGAAGAGATTGTCGGGGAATTGCCGGTGGTCACGATGGCCCCGCATGCCGGTTCAACCCGCTTGCTCGACGACTGGTGCCGCGAGTCCGGCGCGGTAGCCTGTGACATCATCGAGTCCAACAGCATGGCAACCATTGCCGGTTTGATCTCGGCGGGTATTGCCATTGGTTACTTGCCCCGTGGCTGGCTCAAACCCATGCTGCAAAACAAGGCCGTCATTCCCATGCCCAGCAACACCCCCCTCAAGAAGCTGGAGTACCGATTTTATTGGCGGCAGGACGATTCCCGGCCGGTGATTGCAGCCTTGCGGGAAATGTCGCTGAAAGCTGTGGATTACGACACGCCGTTTCTTATGCTTTGAGCCCGCCATTCAGCGCTGGCTGGCGTGCTGCGCTGCGCTGCGCCTCTTGCCATTTAGCAATGACGAGCGGCGCCAGCACGACCCAGGGCATTGAGTGTGGTCGTGTACAGGCCAGCTGTGACTGGGGGCAGGGCATGAAGATGGGGCCCGTGCCCGGCTTGAGCGCGTGACCCATCAACAGATGTAGTGCCCCCTGCCTTGCGTCGATCAGGTGCCGATCAGCGTAAAGCCTCGCAGGCACGACGGATTCGCGCGCAGCCGTCCTGGATCACTGCTTCGCTGCTGGCAAAAGACAAGCGCACATAAGGGCTGATGCCATAAGCCTCGCCCACGACCGTGGCAACGGCGCCATCCTCAAGCCAGTACTTGACGACATCGGCGTCGGTGCTGAGCACTTGCCCGCCAGGCGTGGTTTTACCCAGCAGCCCTTTGACGTTGACGAACAGGTAGAAAGCCCCATCCGGCACTGTGTAGGTCAGGCCAGGGACGCCCTCAAGTGCAACCTGCATGATGTCCCTGCGGCCCTTGTAGAGCCTGGCCATTGCCTTGACCGGGGCCTGATCCCCGGTAAACGCCGCGACAGCCGCCGCCTGGCTTATGGAGCTTGGGCACGTGGTGCTCTGGGAGAGCAGCTTGCCCATCGCCGAGATCAGCCATTTCGGCCCTGCGCCGAAGCCCAGGCGCCAGCCAGTCATGGCATACCCTTTGGAAGCCCCGTTGACAATCAGCATGCGCTCCTTCAGGTCCGGGGCAGCTGCCGGGAATGAGGTAAAGGGTTGATCGCCATAGATGAAGTGCTCATAGATTTCGTCAGCCATGATCAACACCTGCGGGTGATCACCCAGCACCTGGGCCAGCGCTTGCAGCTCGGCAAGGGTGTAAACAGCACCGCTGGGGTTGTTGGGGCTGTTGAGGATGACCCACTTGGTACGAGGCGTTATCGCCTGTTCAAGCTGGGCGGCCGTCAGCTTGAAAGCGTTGTCTTCATGGCCCTGGATAACGACCGGGGTTCCGCCATTCAGGCGGGTGATATCCGGGTAGGAAACCCAGTAAGGCGCATGGACGATAACCTCGTCCCCAGGATTGAGGGTAGCCGCCAGCGCTTCAAAAATGACCTGCTTGCCGCCCGATGCGGCCACCACCTCTTCGATGCTGTACTCCAGGCCATTGTCACGGGCGAGTTTGGCGACGATGGCCTTGCGCAGGGCAGGGGTGCCCAGTGTGTGGGTGTAGTGAGTATCGCCGGACTCCATCGCTTGGCGTGCGGCCTCAACGATATGCGCCGGTGTGTTGAGGTCAGGCTCACCCACTGTAAAGTTGACGATGTCCCGGCCTTCTGCGCGAAGCTGCGCCACCAGGGCGTTGGCGGTGATACTCGGGGATGGGGCAATACTCAGCACTCGCCTGGACAAAAACGCGTTGTTCATTTTGTTTTTTTCTCGCAGCAAACGGGTTTGAACCAAGGCGTTGTTGTTCCGCAACAGACCAGCAGATCCATGGGATGCACCCTGGGTTTACGGTCAAGCCGCCGGCGCTGAGGTTCAGTTCGCCGCGTGGAGGAGAGGCGCGATACCAAGCCCTCGGCGCTGGAGCATGCTCACCGTGGGGCCGATCTTAGGCTGATCAGAAATATACGTTTAGCGACATTTAATGATGATGAACCATCGCTTTTAGTGATGTTTTTTTAGCCATGCTCCTGCTTGAGCCTTCGCGGTCGGGGTGCAACAGGCTGCCAGTGAGCAAGTTGTGCACGGTTCGTGAGGCAACGGGGTTATGGCGAATTAATGGCTTTGTGCTAGCATCGCCGCGCGTAGCCGGACTCTCGGCTCGCCCAGGAATCCGGTTAAGGAAGACACACGTTGAAACCCATCAAAGCGCTGCGAGTACAGGCCAATCGGCTTGCTCGCGGTTTGATGCTTGTCCTGCTGTGCAGCGCGTTCGGGGTGCAGGCTGACCAGGTGATCGGTCGCTTCAACTCGGTGGCGGGGCCTTTCAGTCACATGGAAACCCCGGCAGGCAAAGCCTACTTGAACCTACATGAGCGCAAGGTGCAGGTGCAACTGCCCGACGACTGGCGTGAAAGCACCGTTGAAACCACGATGGAACTGGACGGCGACACGGCGGTGGTCATGAGCTACAGCACCGCCCAGTGCGAGTCGCAGACTGCTCTGGTGGTGATCTCCGGGAACACCGCCTGGGGCCCTTACCGACTGGGGGGCTGTGGCGACGTGCTGGCTTTCCAGCGCAGTGAAGACGGCAAGAGTTTCGTCGCCATGCAAATGAAAGGTCGTAGCTCTGAAGCCTGGACCTATTCCTCCAAGGACAAGAATTTCCGTGGGCCGATGAAAGTCGACCTGCCGGGGTTGCTGCATGCCCTATCCAAGGCCCGGCCGGCGGTTGCCGATACAGCGGCGGCCAAACCGGCCCCGCCGCGCACCGCGCCGTCTACACCGCCACCGACCAAACCGCTGGCGCGCGAGCCAGCCCAGGCCCCCAAGCCTGCTGTCAAGGCGTCGATCCCTTCTGCGCTGCCGCAGCCGGTAGCCAATGCGGTCGTCGAACATGCCCAGGCCACTACACCGCCCAGGCGCCGAGTGGAGATCAACCTGATCTCCAGGGTGGAGACCCGGTCGTGACCAGCCTGACACCGTTTCAGCGATTGGCTTCCCGTGCGCAGCGCCACACGCCGGTCAGGGCGTTGATGCACTGGCTGCGCCAGGACAAACAGCCCCTGCCACGGCGCCAGGAGCGGCTGCTGGCCCTGGTGATGCTGACCCTGACGCTGCTGTACCTGATGGTTGAAATGGGATTCAACGCCCGTTTGCTCGACGTGGTCGGTGGTCTGGCCAGCCACCACCAGGTGGAGTCCATCGAATTCTACGGGCGCTTGATTGCCGGTACGGCGGTGGCCCTGCTGGGGTTGGGCATGGTGCTGAAGAAGAGTTTGCGCCTGGGCTGGAGCCGTCTGCGCACGACAATCTGGGCGGCCCTGGTGATCGTCGGTTGCATCGGTACCACCTACTTTGCGCAATTGGCGCTGGTCAATCACCTGGTGGATCGCTCGACGCCCGATGAGCGGGCGCGCGCGGCCCTGGGTGTGCCGATGACGTACTTGATGATGCACCACGACTTCAAACTGACCGGCCTTAACCTCACACCCGAGGATCTGCAGCGCCCCGAAGGCAAGACCTTGCTGGCGACGTTTCCGATCATGCTGCTGTCGGCAGATCACCTGACCGAGAGCATCAAGCAGCAGGCGCAGCCGTTCTTCGAGTTGTTCGCCGAAACCGTGCGCGGTGATGCCGACGTCAGCTATCGCCACTACCAGGACTCCCTTGCCGAACTGAACGAAAGCTATCGCCAGTACCAGCAGGGCAGCAGCCGTTACCTGGAAGCGATCAGCGCGGCCTCCATCGCCCGCCACCAGCAACAGGCCTGGAGCGACTATGTGCAGAACCTCAAGCAACGCAATCGCCGCCTGACCCCCAACAACGTGCCCCGGCGCCATGCCCACACGGTACGCCAGTCGCTGCGCGAGAAAGGCATCAACGTGGCCGACGACTGGCGGCCCAATGACCGCGCCGGTTTCAATCAGGCCGTGGCCCGGCGTGTGCAACTGCAGGCCCGCAGTACCTATGCCGCCGGCCTGGTCTCGGTCGACCGATGGATCGACCCGGGCTTGGCGCGCGCACAGTTTTTTGCGCAATTGCCGATCCAGAACAAGTGGCGCGACGCCTTGCACTTGCCGTACTTGATCACCTTGCAACCCGACCTGTCGCCCGGCGGTTTCGAGCAAACCGTGTACCGGCCGACCATCAGCTACGATGCCAAGCAATTGATCGAAGACCGCCTGGTCGACCCGCAGAACTACCGCGACAGAGGCGAAAAGGCGCAGATCGGTCGTGACAGCTACCGGGCGCTGATTGTGCCGATGATCGCCCTGTTGTTTTCCCTGCTCGGTGCCTTCACCCACATCTTCAAGTGCCTGGGTTTTTTCACCCGCACGCTGTGCTATGTCCCGCCGAGGCTTTATATGCTCGCCTTCGCTGGCTATGCGCTGGTGGTGTTGACGGTGCCGATGTACTGGACCAACAAAGTGACCGAGCAGCCGCTGTTTCTCGACCTCAAACAGCAGAACGGCTCTGCGCTGGGGCCGATGGGCTGGATCATTGCCCATAGCGTGCAGTGGACGGCGCAGGTCCAGCCGGTGTTTTACCCGCTCAACGAACGGGTGCGCCAGCAACTGCTCGGGGGCCTGACCTACGGTTATCAGCCCCAATGAATGTTTATCTTCAATCCCGAAAGGAGTCGCCCTTGTCGCGCGCACGTGCTGTATCGACCGTATTGCTTGCCTGCACCGGTTTGTTGTTGAGTGGATGCCAGAACTCGCCCTTGGGCAGCACGGCGGTTGGCGGCGTGCTCGGTTGCATTGGCGGTGCGGCGATTGCGGCCGGGACCGGCGGCCACCCGGGCACCGGTTGCGCCATTGGCGCGGCCCTGGGAGCGCCGACGGGCTACTACGTGGGCCGTCAGAAAGATCTGGAAAGCGCCCGGCAGGCCAAAGCCGCCATCGAGCGCCAGTCGGGTGATGTCGCTGTGGTCCAACTGAAGACCCGCCAGGAAGCGGTGCCGGAAGACAAGCGCAATGACGTGGGCGCTGCGAGTGTTGAAAGCGTGGACTCGATGCAGGTCAACGTGCCGCAGACCCTGGTGAAAAAGCGAGACCAGCGCCTCAAGCAGCCGCTGTCACAAGTGGGCAACTACGTGTCCAGTGCCAGCAGCAAGGCCAACATTGTCGTCACCACCCGCAGCAAGAGCGACTTCAACTACATCGTCACCAACATCAAGAAGGGTTATACCGGCAAGGTCTCGCCAGACAAGGTGACCTACGAGTACCGCGAATTGACGCGTGGCACCCAATCGGCGATCCAGGTGATGCCTAGCGCCCAGGCGTAAGGTTTCAGGCAAAGGGTGGCAAGGACGGACAGCCAGAAACAAGAAAGCCCGCACGGGGCGCAATGTTGTTCACTTAAGAGCCACGCAGTTCAAGTGTGGGAGCGGGCTTGCTCGCGATGGTCTTCAGAGCACCGCATTTACTCAGTAAATACGCGTCTTCGTTCACGACCATCGCGAGCATGCCCGCTCCCACAGAGGCAGAAATCGCTTAAGTGAACAACATTGCGCACGGGGCGGGCTTCTTGGGTGTTTCGCAGACTGTCTGGGATGGGGCTGGAGAGCTATTTGGTGCCGGGGTCATTTGAACTAAAGGCTGGAGTGCCTGTAATCATTGGTCTTTGGTAGATGTGATTTTGTTGGGGATACATGTGGGGATACACGCTGCATGTTCCTGCCCACTGATATCGTGGTATCCCGCTTGGTAAAGCACCATCAGATGGTTGGTGGTGTATTGCCATTTGGCAGGGTAGTTACTTCTTTGTCCGACCTTCAGCCGCCAATGAGGCGAGGGCAAGGGTGATGAATCCTTCATTCCCATCCAGAGTGTCCAGTGCCCCACGGATGTTCTGCGCCACTTCTGTAGATCCTCTTTGCTCAACCCAGTTAGAAAGCTTCTCGATAGCTGCCCCCAATGCCAGTTGGTTTTCATTCATGCGCTTGAGCAATGACACAAGCAAAGGGGTGTCTTCCATGATGTTCTCCCGCCGTGTTGTCAGGTAGTCAACTACCTCGAGCCAGTGGCATTGCATATCAGCTGTCCTCACCACCTGGTGATTGGTACTCACGTCGATTATGTTGATTCACTAAAGGTCAACAGTATGGTGTAGAGCCAATTTGTAAAGGCAGCATGAGAGCACACACCCAGCCCCCCTCAAAAACGGGTGTAACCGGTGTTACGAGTGTAACGCCCTTCACCAAGCGCCCGGTTTCATTGGCTTTAACGCCTGTTACACAGTTGAGCGGCATCGCGTACATCGGATGTAACGCTGCCCGTGCGTGTAACGCTAAAGTCAGCATCCAAGTGTTGTGGGCAGACGCTTTACGCTCCAGCCTACCAAGCGAATTTCGCTGGCTCCGCCTTTTGGTGATAGGAAATCACGCTGGGGACCCTGAGAGATTTCTCGTCACACGGGGCAGGAAACCCGCGGGATTTTTTTAGCAGCAGGGCACCCAGCTTATTGAAATTTCAATCGTTGAAATTGAAAGGTATTGAAGAAAAGAGGAGAGGGGGACTTGGCACACCGCACGGCACCGGATGTGTTGCTGATAGTGAACACCTAGGTGAGTCAACTGGGTCAACCGGTCAAGTGTGGTCAACAAACTTTGAAACCCAGCCACTAACGATTTCGTGCGGGTTTCCTGCCCCGTACCTAACCCAAAGTCCCAGGGGCCCCGCCACTTTCAACGCGCAGGGAATTGCTTTAGCTTCTATCGCTGGAGGAACCATCGATTAGGGGGCTAGGGGATATTCTCTTAAAGGCTATGTTACAAGTGTTACAAGTTGAGTTAAGCAATTGATTTAAAAGGATTTTATTTGTGTTGCGGCGCGCTGAATCGTACCCGTAGATAAGTGTTACAAGGGCCGCTGGTGTTACATGTGGGGGCCTAGAATTGGTTGCTATAGCCTACCAAGGCTGTGGTTGCACAGGCTTGGATGTTTACCAAAGCTTAAATGGTGGCGGTGATAGCAGGCTTCTACAACGGTGGTCAAAATTTATTTGGAGCGTGAACTGACGATTTCGTTAGCGTTTCCAGTTCCGTATAGTGCGGAAAGCGTAAGGAGCTAGGCCCTTTTCTGCTCAAACTCGATCATGCATAAAAGAAGCTGGTTTTTGGGGAGGGCAACAAATAATGACTGTGCCTGGTAGACCGCACTTATGGCTATCCATATAAGTAAATCTATCAAGAGATAAAGCCTGATTAGGAAGGTGTATTTTGCAAGAGACATCGCTCGACAAAAACTTGATAGACCATCCGAGTTTAATAATCCTTCTCCCTCACATGCACAGCTATTGTGAAAAAGGGCTAACTCGGTTTTCTGAGGGTAAAGATAGTTTTTCTGTGACAACCATTGAAACGTACACATGCGGAGTATTTGAGCGTGTTGCTGAGCTAGATAGCGCGCTGATCTCCTTGCGTTTAGCGTGCAAGTTTATAGCCGAGCTTGGTCTCGAGCAAAATCCGAGCCCTGAAGTTTATCGTTATCACTACGAAAACTTTGTGCTTCGGGTGATTGGATTGGTGGATCGGGCACACAGGCTTGTTGGAGCTTCCCTGCTCTTGCCTTCTAACAAATATGAGGTCGTTGGAGGAAACTCCTTCGTTCAGAGAACTATCAAAACAAGTCATCCTGGGTTGAATAGAGCCTTGGACGCAGTTGCTGATGCCGTAAATAGCTACCGAGGCCCTAGGAATGAGTTGATCCACTCAAGCGCCTACTCTAGTCGTGAACTTGGCATCTTCATGGGGGTAGAGCAATTCGCCGTGGATACTGGCACCGTAAACATTACAGAGCTTAAGCGGGATTATTCATCAGCCGGAGCTGTCGAGATTGGACAAACCATAGGGCGATTGATATTAACTCTAACAGAGTTGCTGGAAGAGCTAGGGCCGGTATTTTCAACCGCACAGAAATTTAGCATCTTAAAAAGAGATAAAACTAATACTTAACCCTTGTGGCGTTAATAGAGCTTGCTAGGGTTATGTAACATTTTTCTCGTAACCACTCAAATACAGAGTCTTTAACAAGGCGCGATCTATAAGGTGCTCACGAGTCTCCAGCAATGGTAGACATAGCTTTTTAGGCGTTCCAATGCTAAGCGAGCTGCTCTGGGGGGCGGAATGAGGGAGGCAGCACTACATATTTTTTGCGAACAGGTTTAATTTTTTGGAGTGGTTAATATGTTTTTATCGGTACTAAAGTGGCACTAATTGAGGCAGAAGACTTTCATAGCATTTTTAATGCTGTAGATATTAAGTCTAGCTGCTGTTTACTTGTTTGTTTTTTCAGGGTATAATCATACGCATTTTATTTTTTTGGGGTGGTATTCTGTGCTTGTTGATGAGTCTCTTCTGCTAGATGAGATGCACATATTAAAGAGCGATGAGCGCAGAAGAAGTCTCGGCGCTTTTTATACGCCAAGCTTTTTAAGCAAGTTATTGTGTCAGTGGGCAATACGAAAAAAAGATGATGTTGTTTTGGAGCCAAGTTTTGGAGGCTGTACTTTCCTAGAAGAAATAGCGGATCGTTTTCTAGAGTTAGGGCTAGATGATCCGTTGGAAAGTGTTTATGGGTGCGATATTGATAAAAATGCTTTTGCTAAGTTAGAGACGCTTAAGGTTTATTCGAGAAACAGCAATTTTTTGTTGAAGGATTTCTTGCAGTTGGAGTCTGTAAATTTCTGTCAAGGAAAAGCGGATGTTGTAATTGGTAATCCCCCTTATATTGGGAACTCTCAGATTAGCGTCGAGCAGCGTAAGACTCTGGAGTTGTGGAAGAAAAGTTGTGGCATGGATATTGAGGCTCGGTCTAGTCTATGGGTGTATTTTTTTATTCATGCTTTAACTTTTCTTAAAACTGGGGCTAGGTTAGCATTCGTTTTGCCAGGTAGCTTCTTATCCTCAGATTACGCTAAGAAAATACACGAGTTGATAAAAAGTCGCTTTGATCGGAGTTTAGTAGTTTCTCTTGCCGAGAGGATTTTTGTCGCTGAAGGTGCTGAAGAAAGAACTGTTATTTTACTTGCTGAGGGTTACAGGTCCGATGGTTTTGGCAAAGGCGTTGTCAAAGTAGCTCATTCTCCACGACTCCTAGGATTGCCAAAACTATTTGAGAGTTGGCGAGTTGATGAGCAAGTATTTGATGATTTCGACAATGTTGGTATCGGTTCGTTTTTAGCACGATCTGCTTCAGAGAATTTCTTTTCCCTATGCGCGCGTCTCCCATGTATTGAATTGGGGAGTATCGCGGCTGTCAGTATTGGAATAGTGACAGGTGATACAAGGTTCTTCATTCGAACTCTCAGTGAGTGGCGTCAGCTTGGGATCGATGCGAGGTTCTATAAGTTTGTTGTGCCCAAGATAAAAGGCATAGCAGGTGTTAACCTGACAAAGTCACAAGTCAAATCATTGATTAATTCAGATGTTAGGTGTCTTCTTCTTGATACAAGTAGTCATGAACTATCTGTTCAAGTTTTAAAGTATTTAAGTAGTTACCCTGTAGCGAAGCATGGCCTGGCAACTTATAAAAAAAGATTTATTTGGCATCAGCCTGATGATAAAAAAACCCCTGATGGTTTTTTTACCTTTTTGACTCACAACGGACCGCGCATTGTCCTGAATAGTGCGAAGGTAAATTGTACTAATTCGGTGCATAGGATTTTTTTAAAGGAGAAGTTAAGCAAGGTTCAATTGAAGCTTGTGGCTTTATCAATGCTTTCAACCTTTACTCAGACGCATGCTGAAATTATTGGTCGGCCTTGCGGGTCAGGTGCTTTGAAACTAGAGCCTAAAGACGCTCTTCAGCTTAAATTATTATACCCTGATGAAATTGATCCCGAGCTAATTACGAAAGCGTTCAAGGACGTACAAAATGCATTGGACAAAAGCCCCCCTGATGAGTCCGGGGCTCGAAAAATAGCTGACTTGACCCTAGCTAAGATGATAAAAATTAATTTTGATGATGAAATTTTACAGCTTGAGCAGTCTTTGAAAATTGCTCGCGAGCATCGAAAGGGTAATGTCGAGCCAAACCATTTCTAGCGAGGGCGAAACAGTATGGATATTGAGAACCTTAAAAAAAACCTCGCTGATGCGCTTAGTGATACTGAGGTTGATTACAATAAGATTTTAACTTTGGCAAATCAAATCTCAAAATTTGATACGGAAAACGTCAGGTTTTCGATTGATGCTAGCCATATTTCTAGATTAGGTCATGAGCTTGTATCTAAGCAAGAAACAGCAGTCGCAGAGTTGATTAAGAATGCCTACGATGCTGATGCGGCTTATGTGAAGGCTGTTTTCAAAAACACTTCTAAGGCTGGTGGTGAACTTATTATAACTGATAACGGCTTGGGTATGAGTCGTGAAGAGTTAGTTAATGGGTTCATGCGTATCTCGACGAGAGAGAAAAGTGATAATCCCCGCTCTCCGAAATACGTCCGACAGCGTGCGGGGCGTAAAGGAATCGGTAGATTTTCAGCTCAGCGTTTAGGAATGCGCTTAGAACTTTCGACTCGTCGTGAGCAGGATAGCGTTGGGATATGCATTGATATCGACTGGAGTAAGTTTGATGATATTGGCGATCTAATTTTGGTTTCGAATCAAATTAGAAACGATCCGAGCGCTCCAGTAGGTACTAGGTTAAATATTAGCAATCTTAAAGACTCTTGGAGCAACGCTCAAATCCAGAGAGCGTATCGTTATATCTCTGACCTCCTTCAGCCGGTGCCATTACGCTTTGCACCTAATAAAAAGGACGGGGATCCTGGATTTAGAGTAGAGTTTTACGAAGAGATTTGTGGCGATGAGATTTTGATCGCCAGTGAGCAACAAAATATATTGGATAATGCTCATGCAATACTGTCTGGCTACGTAGATGAGCATGGGGTCCCCTACTTCTCACTTAAATCAAAACGGTTTGGTATTGATACGGAGTCTGAACAGCTGTATTCAGACAGTAAGGTCAAAACCGTTTTTGATGCAGATGTTAGTGACTACTCTCAACTATCTGGCGTGAGCTTTCAAGCACATTACTTTATTGAAGATGATTTGCCTGCAGGTTATCGAAATATAGTGAGGAATGTGCTGAAGAAAAATGGGGGGGTTAGAATTTATCGAAACGGATTTCGAGTGCTGCCTTATGGTGACGCCCAGGATGACTGGCTTGGGTTGCAACGATCATCAGCATTAAGACAGCTTTTACCTCCTCATGCAAACTCGAATTTTATTGGGTTTGTACAGTTAACGGACTTAGATGGCACTAATTTTGAAGAGACTGCTAGTCGCGAAGGTCTTATAGAGAATATGGCCTTTTCACAATTGCAGGATTTTATATATAAGTCTTTAATGCATGGAATTATTAAAATAGCACATGCTCGCGGTAAGAAAATATTTTCAAGTGATGACGCCGTTCAGCGAACACCTAAGGATAGAGTGGAGCAGCTGGCTTCGAAGATCACCACGTTGGTGGAAAATTATAGTAGTCCCAATCTTGTTCGTGCGCCTAGTGAGCAAGCTAAGCTTGAGGAGGATGCTTCCGATATTATTGAAGAGATTGTGTTGCTTGAGAAGGATACTCAAGTCCTTCTAGAAGAAATTGGAATGCTACGAGTGCTCGCGAGCTTGGGCCTAACGATAGGTGAGTTTACTCATGAAACCAGGCATGTTCTTTCAGCGCTGTCTGCAGGTATATTGAGTCTCAAGATGTCAAGCCCAGCTGCGGAGGGTTTCAAAACCTTACAGGGCAACATTGAGTCTCTCCAAGCTTATATGCGTTATTTCGACAAGGCAGTAACTCAAAATTCTCAAAGAAGCTTGAGTGTCCACGAGATTCGAGACTTGCTAAGCGATTTCGAGCAGGTGGTTTCGTCTTCTTTGCAGCGACAGCGAGTAAATTTGAAGATTGAAGTTAAGGGTTATGACTTATTTGTTCAGTCAAGCCATAAGTCGGAATGGGCATCTATATTTTTCAATTTATTTACAAACTCTTTAAAAGCTATTAATCGTGCTCAGGTGGCTGGTAGTATTCTCATTGTTGCAGGTGAGGTTGATGAATCAAGATTGTATGTAGAGTTTATTGATAATGGTGATGGGATATCGGATGCTAATAAAGAAAAAGTATTCGATGCTTTCTATACGACAAGTACTCCAGCGGATGCTCTTGCAGATGATGAAGTACATATCACCGGCTCTGGCTTAGGTCTTAAAATCATTAAGGATATTATTGAGGATGGAGGGGGTGACATCTATTTGTCAGTCCCGCCTGAAGGTTTTTCAACATGCGTTCGCATAGAATTTCCACGGGCCTCGGATGAGGAAATACCTGATGACTTGCGTTAAATATTTGTGTATAGACGATCAGCCGGAAGAGTATATACTTCCATTGTTAGATCAGTTGAGTCTTTTTTGCGATGACTTGAAGTTTGAGCGTATGCATCCACAGGATTTCGCTCTCCAATTTGAGCGTATCCAAGGACTTGCAAATGAAGGCGTATATTTTGGGCTTCTTGTCGACCTTCGCTTAGATCAAGATTCAGATGCTGAAGGTAATAAGGTATATTACCGAGGTCCAACGCTTGCACAAGAGTTACGCACTCGCATGGCTGAGGGGAGCATGTCCAGTTTTCCAATAATATTATGGTCGATGAACGATAATATTGTGCGCTCATATGCTCCAGATAGTTCCTCCCACGATTTGTTTGATGCTGTATATGCGAAGGATGATGCGAATCACCCCTTAGATCAAACTGTTTCATGCCAGCTAGTCGCTCTAGCTGTAGGCTATCAGAAGCTCGTAAGTCTACTCTCCGAAAGTGCCAATCCCTCTATTGATAAAGTTATTGGTTTGCTTGATGGCGATAGAGATTACTTAGATCCTCGACTGATTTCTTATTTGAAGGGTAATGCCGTTTATGAGTTGGCGGGCAAAGTGTTGAATACTTTGTTACGTTGTGATGGTGTTTTAATTGACGAGGTTATGTTAGCTGCGCAGCTTGGTGTTGATATTGAGCAGTCTGGCGAGCAATGGATAGCATTTCTCGAAGCCGTGAGTAAGTGTCAGTACTCTGGAGTATTTCATGAGGCCTGGCCTCGCTGGTGGAAGCATCGCATAGAAGCATTTTGGACTGAGTTTGTATCAAACAAAGGGTCCTTGAGGAAGTACACTGCTGATGAGCGTGTGGCTATACTGAATGAGAAAATTGGTGTGGCACTTATTCCCGCAGCCCCTATTGCTGAAGGTTATAGTCACAGATTTTCAACTGTATGTGTGGCATTGAAGTCCCCTTTAGATCCAGTAGATGGATTCAAAGTTCATACTCCTAGACAAGATGCCTGGCAAGATAGTCGATATGTTTCTGCTCACGCTGTTATAAATAGGCTTAAAAAATCCGAGTGGAGCCTCGACCCCTTGGAGATTGATCGTTTTAAACAGCTTATGGAAAGGCTGAAAAATGAAGCGGTGTAAGCCTGACGCTTTTAGAAAGCAAGTTGCTAGTGAGCTGAGGCAGTTGGGAGGCGTACTCAATCAAAATGCTAGCGAAGTCTGTTTTGATACTGGGCCAATACTCCAGGCTGCCAGCATGTGTATTGTTTCAAAGCCTTATGGTGGTGAATCCTGGGGTTATCAGATTGATGATCTCCGGTTCAGAGTCAAAACGCCTCAGAAGGTGATCCCAAATACGGTTGGGGATTATCTGAATGTTGTAATGAATTTTAAAATTCAAGGAAAGTGTTCTAATGAGTTTTCAGAACTTATAAAGTTGCTTGAGTTTAGTATTGTTGTTACTAGCAATGATGGTGTCTATCTCTCGTCCTGGCACTTTGATAAGCATATAGTTTCTGATGATGGTATGGACGAGGAACCAGAGGATGCACATCCGTTGTACCACTTCCAGTATGGAGGGAAAAATCTATTGCCGCTTGGTGGGAATCATGGGGGTATATTGATTTTGCCTTCTCCCCGTATCGGGCATCCTCCGATGGATGTTGTTCTTGCTATTGATTTTGTTTTGTCAAATTTTGCAGGTTTGCATTGGCGCAAGCTAAGAGGTAAGTCGGACTATACTAATCGTTTGGTTGAGGCGCAAAATAAGTATCTTAAACCATATATAGAGAATATGTTTTCTTGGTGGGATGCTGGGCGTGAATCGCCATATGTCAAAAGTTTGTGGCCTCATCTGATATAGAAGTTCTCTAGGGTTGAGGTTTTTTGTGGTGATAGTAGAGGGGAGTCAATAGGCTTCCCTCTGTTTACGGATTTTACTATTTTGGTCGCTGGTTTGTGGTTAATTAAACTTGAGGGTTTTAATTGTCCTAGCTTGGTTGTCGAATATGCATGGAAGTATCTCCATGATCTACGGAGTTAGACCCTAGTTGACTGTTGTTTAGTTGTCGGCTCGCCGCAGTTTTTCGAGAGTATCAGTTGTAATGTCCTTGGATTATTTAAATACAAATATGTGAGAGTACGTATGGGTGCATGAAGATTTTCAGTGTGATCCTGCTAGGGCTGAAGGCTAAAGCTTGTAACTCAGATTAATGCGGAAGTCTGCAGGGCTTCCGCATTAGGATTAACCCCGCTTCTTCAGCTGCTGCTCTATGATGCTAATCTCTGCTTTAATTGCTGCAATTGTCATAGTCTCGATTTTTGTAGTTTTCCCTGTCCTTGGCTTTACGAGGTTTATTAGTCCATTCAGATGCGCTTGCCTGGCTTTCAAGGATTCCGAATAACTGACTTTTCTTTGTGTTGCAGCGTTCATGGTTGGGCCTCTTGGGTGAGCGAAACAGCCTTGCTTCAAGGCCGTTTCGGGTGGCTCTGTGCTACATAGCGAGTACGTCTTCGAAGCTATGCTGATGTGAGAGATCTAACAGATCGCTCCATCCCCAAGGTCCGTAGTTTTCGCCCTGCTCAGGGATATTCAGGTTAGTCAGCGCTATTGGGTCGCGATTAATTAGGCGTCGAGCGGCCCATAGTTTACCGCCTACCTCGAGCAGAGCTATTGCGGCAGCATTCCACTTTTCTTCGAGCACTGTGTTTGCCAGATATGCCGCTTGATTTTCAACGTCTACACGCGCTTTCTGTGCTTCGGAGATGTGCTGATCAATAGTGACGATTTCTTGCTCCAGCGCAGTAATAATCAGCTGTTGCCGACGATGATGCTCAGCGGCTGAGGTGAGATGCTTCGCGGCTTTTTGAGCATCGTCATTAGCTTTTTTCTCACCCTCCTCATCGCCCCAAGCGACTGCCTGTGCATAAGCTGTAGCGGCCTCAGTCTCTGCCTGACGAGCTTTTGCCATATCTTCATGGGCTTGCTGACGAACCTGCTCCAAGCGCGTGCTGATGCTGTTACGTTTTTGGTTTAGCTCTTCTTCGTCAGCTTTCCATGTAGTGATGGCTTCGATATAGCCAGCCATCAGGTTCTGGTGATTGGCCAGTGTTTCTCGGCGATGGATCTTCTTATCGAGCGTATCGATGTCCCGCTCACGGTAGCCGACCTGTCTTTTTTTATCGGTAATTTCATACCGCAAGTTGCTTTCCAAACTTTGCAGCACTTCATAGTCTTCGAGTGCAGCCGCAAAGGGGACCAGTTCGTGCTCAAGTGTTTCCTTCTCGAGGATTGTTTGTTCGCGGCGGTTTTTCAGTTCCTGAATCTCGTTCATATGTTCTATCTCAATCTAATTCGATTAGGGGTTGGCTGAGTGGCTGGCGAGGCCGGGAATGAGCCGGCGCTACCTCGATCAGTGGGTTGCCATCAGGCAGCCCTGGCCTCGCTCTCATCCGTCCCCGGAATCGTCTTGACGATGTAGCAGCGTTGCGGTCCAAGTCCGGGAAGGCGGACGAGGCTTGAAGCCTTCCCGTCGCTTCCCGGCTCGAGCACTCCACGACGCAGCAGCTCCTTGTTCACGGCATTGATGTTCATGCCTTTAAATACTTCGGAGCGCCACGCCTCGGGCAGCACGTAGTAGGTGTTGGTGGTATGCAGCTCGTCGCCCATGCCATGCTCCAACGATTTACGAAAGCCCAGCCGGTCGATGGTGCGCGGACCGTGCTCGTCAATCTTGGCGGCGGCAGACTCCCAGCGAGTGAAGCGGCTTTCACCAAAGCGCTCGATGACTTGGCGTAGGCGAGCAACGATCGCGTCACCTTCATAGTTACCGGCGCCGCCGCGTTCATTCAGCCACGCGTTGAGGCAGACACGGGCAGCCGTGGTTGCCGTGCCGTCTGGCCAACCAGTTATGCCCAGTGCGGTAGCGAGCTCACCAGCTGCAGCCGCAAGGCCAAAGCGTAGGGCTGCACGATTTGCCTGACCGCTAGCAGAGGCGGGCAGGGACTTGGCAATAAACCCTTCAAGGGTGCGGCGCAAGATGATCGCCCAGCCGTGCATTTTTCCGGGCTCGCACAACGCTGATAGAAAGGCTGTTAGCGGTGTGCCGTAGTACTTGGCCACTCGGGCTTTGAGTGCGTCAGAAAGGGCGGCAGCGTCCTCGAAACCGTTGAGTACGTCGAACATACCAAGCCCTTTACTGGCGTCTGCAGGCACCGCAAGCATGCGTACCTCCATACCGGCCTTGAGCTCTTTGTTGGCCTCGGCCATGTGTTGTGCCAGGGTTTTTTCGCCTGTGGATAGAAATAGCAGGCGCCACTCTTGAACCTGTCGGCCCGCTTGACCACGGTCATTAGCGCGAGCTTTACCGGTGCCGTTGCCGAGCATGTACACGGTTTCGCCAATGATGCGCGGGTCACACATGCCGATCTCATCCAGCACAAGTAGCCCGTCCGAGTGCGCTGCAGCGATGGACTCCAAGGCGTTATCTGTCGAGCGCCATGACCGCACCAAGCGCGGTCCGCCGTAGATCGAGGCCGCGACTTGCAGATGGGTGGTTTTGCCGCCTGAACTATCGCCGTACAGGTGAAAGCCACCTGACTCATGGCCGAGCATGTGCAACAGCGGCCCGGCAAGCGCAACGCTGGCCACAAATGCCAAGAGATGATTGCCAACGCACAAGGCGCAGATTTGCTCTTGCCACTGCTCTAGGGTGCCTGCCTCGCTGATAAGCGGCAGTTGGGCATCTGCTTCGTAGAAATGCTGGTGTTCGGTGTGTGAGCCGACTTGCTGCTCTGGCAGGAGAAAGGCGCTGTCATGCCAGCTCAGTCGTGTGACCAAACGTGCGCGCTGTGCGCTGTCGAAGCCTTGGAAGTAGCTCTGCAGATCGTTACGCGCATTTCGGCTGGAGCGAGTGCCAGCAAGGCGTAGGCCCATATTTACCAGTGGGCCTAGAACGTCTTTTCCGAAGTCGCCGGTCGGAATGTTCCAGCGTTTTTTTGCGCCTTCAGGGGGGGGCACACGGCAGGAAGGTATAGGGGGAGACAGGGACAGATACCCAGAAACAAGAAAGCCCGCACAGGGCGGGCTTCTTGGGTGTTTCGCAGACTGTCTGAGACAGGTCTGGACAGCTATTTGGTGGAGCCGGGGGGATTTGAACCCCCGTCCGCCAGTACTCCGCTGTCGGTACTACATGCTTAGCCGTTTCTATTAAGTTAACCCT
>Ga0256410_1001046_pt1 | contig 22365 bp, 16 predicted proteins | sample PhyWR1_FD_185983 | JGI IMG/M metagenome (GOLD analysis project Ga0256410, IMG submission 185983) | Leaf surface microbial communities from wheat plants in UC Gill Tract Community Farm, Albany, California, United States - DLSL W.R1 | ecosystem: Host-associated > Plants > Phyllosphere >... | reverse complement strand
TCAGCAGTGAAACGATGCATCGCCGATGGTAGTGTGGGGTTTCCCCATGTGAGAGTAGGTCATCGTCAAGATTAAATTCCGAAACCCCATTTGCGAAAGCAGATGGGGTTTTGTTTTTGTAGAAGTCCATGAATTTTCACCGGCGTGTTGGTTTGTACAACGCTCTGGTACACAGAATTTCTTGACGACCATAGAGCATTGGAACCACCTGATCCCATCCCGAACTCAGCAGTGAAACGATGCATCGCCGATGGTAGTGTGGGGTTTCCCCATGTGAGAGTAGGTCATCGTCAAGATTGAATTCCAGAACCCCTGTCTGCTAGCGCAGACGGGGGTTTTGTCGTTTAAAGACCTAGATCAGGACTTTGGCTCACCCATATCACTCGAGCGTGAGAGTACTTGTACGATAACCATTGGTCGGCTGTCGTGTAGGAAATGAGAATACATCTCAAGCTTTCCTCAGTCCCTGCCGAAAGCCTGACGAGCCACGCGTGCCCCGAGATAGAGCGGCCGAAGAGCATGCCTATAGCGCTACATGGAACGTTCCACGCGGCACGCTCACCCCTTTGGCAAAAGAAGTCTAAAAAATGAATCTAAAGTTCAGTCATAAAATCCTGCTGGCTGCGTCAGGCGTTGTTGTTCTGGCCTTCGCGTTATTCACGCTTTACAACGACTACCTACAGCGCAGCACCATCAAACAAAATCTGGAGTCGTCCATCCAGCAGTCTGGTGAACTCACCGCCAGCAGTGTGCAGAACTGGCTCAGCGGCCGCGTACTGGTCCTCGAGAACCTGGCGCAAAACATCGCACACCAAGGCGCAACTGCCGACCTTCCTGGTTTGGTTGATCAGCCTGCACTCACCTCAAATTTTCAATTCACCTACGTAGGCCAAACCAACGGCGTGTTCACGCAGCGGCCTGACGCCAAGATGCCAGATGGCTACGACCCGCGTCAGCGTCCTTGGTACAAACAAGCTGTAACCGTCGATAAGCCCATGCTCACACCGCCCTATATGGCCGCGGTGGGTGGGCAGATCGTCACCATCGCCATGCCGGTCAAGAAGAATGGTGAGCTCTTGGGCGTTGTCGGTGGAGATCTGAGCCTGCAGACCCTGGTGAAGATCATCAATGCCGTGGACTTCGGTGGCATTGGTCATGCGTTCCTGGTCAGCGCCGACGGCCAAGTCATCGTCAGCCCGGACGAGGACCAGGTGATGAAGAACCTCAAGGATATCTACCCAGGCACCAGTCTGCGCATCGACAAGGTCAACCAGGACGTCGTCCTCAACGGTCAGGACCGCATCCTGTCGTTCACACCTATCACCGGCTTGCCAGGCGCGGATTGGTATATCGGTCTGTCGATCGACAAAGAAAAGGCTTACGCACCCCTGGGCAGATTCCGCACTTCAGCTCTGATTGCCATGGTGATCGCTGTGGTAGCGATTGCCGTGCTCCTGAGCCTGCTTATTCAAGTGCTACTGCGGCCCCTGACCACCATGGGCGCGGCAATGAAGGACATCGCCCAGGGTGAAGGTGACCTCACTCGCCGCTTGAATGTGACCAGCAAAGACGAGTTTGGCGAGGTGGGCAGTGCCTTCAACCAGTTCGTTGAGCGAATCCACGCCTCCATTTCCGAGGTGTCCTCGGCGACGCGTCAGGTACACGACCTGTCCCAACGCGTGATGGCCTCGTCCAACGCCTCCATCATCGGATCCGACGAGCAGAGCGCCCGCACCAACAGCGTAGCCGCCGCGATCAACGAGCTGGGCGCCGCCACGCAGGAAATCGCGCGTAACGCCGCAGACGCCTCGCAGCATGCCAGCGGTGCCAGCGAGCAAGCGGATGGCGGACGCAAAGTGGTTGAGCAAACCATCCTGGCAATGTCGCAGTTGTCGCAAAAAATTAGCCTGTCCTGCACTCAGATCGAAACGCTGAATGCCAGCACCGACAACATCGGCCACATTCTCGATGTGATCAAAGGTATCTCCCAGCAAACCAACCTGCTCGCGCTCAATGCGGCGATCGAAGCGGCGCGGGCCGGCGAGGCAGGTCGCGGCTTTGCCGTAGTCGCTGATGAGGTGCGTAACCTCGCTCACCGCACTCAGGAGTCGGCTGAAGAGATCCATAAAATGATCACCTCGCTGCAAGTGGGCTCGCGTGAAGCGGTAACCACCATGAACGCCAGCCAGGCTTCCAGCGAAGAGAGCGTCGAAGTGGCCAACCAGGCCGGCGAGCGGCTGGTCAGCGTGACGCAGCGAATTGTCGAGATCGACGGCATGAACCAATCAGTGGCCGCCGCCACCGAGGAGCAGACCGCCGTGGTAGAAAGCCTCAACGTTGATATCAACCAGATCAACCTGCTGAACCAGCAGGGCGTGGTCAACCTCAATGAAACACTGCGGGACTGCGATGCGCTCTCCCAGCAGGCCAGCCGATTGAAGCAGTTGGTTGACAGCTTCAAGCTCTGACTTTCGAGTGCAAAGCAGGAGCGAGTGCGCTCGCTCCTGCTGTTCAGCCGACTATCCGGCGCACATTCTCCAGCGCACTGTCGGCAAACGCTTGTGCAAACGCATCAAATTGCGCCTGGGTGGCTTCAACCGGTTCACCGATGATCGTCCAGGTTGCTCTGGAGCGACCGTCGTCCAGCGCCTCGACGCTCATCGCCGCCCACAGGCGCGCTATACCCATGGTGTTGTAGATCGTAGTCCAGGTCATGTGCATGGCGGCTTCATCCCGGCTGTTGAGTTGTTCAACCACGCAGTGACCGTCGTGAAAAAATTTGGTGCGCAAGGCACCGATGCCCGAGCCGGTCATTTCTATATGTGACAGGGCCGGAATAAAAGTATCAAAACCTGCAAAGTGACCGACCAAGGCCCACAGGCGAGCCGCTTTGCACTCGACGATAACGCAGGCCTGTACCGGTGCCGCACACGGATTTCGGATTAACGTATCCGGTTGTAGTGGTTTCATGAAAAAGGTCCTTAAAGCAGTTCACAGAAAGCCGACAGCCTTGAGGTAGTCGCAGCCCTGGCGAAGCAGCGCCGAAGTCTTTTCGGGGTAGTGCGCGCCCATCTTTTCCACACCATGACGTGCGTTGTCATGCCGGATCATTGAGGTGTCGCCGATGTCTTCGCCCAGCCCATCCAGATAAAACCCCAGCACCCCGAACAACGCGTTGTCTCGATCAACTGTTCGCAACGCCTGTTGCCAGTGCGCAACACTGACACGGTCGAAGGCATGCCCTGCCTGGCAGAACGCATCAAGGTAGTTGTCCCAACTCAGCGGCTGTGGGTTGTGCAAGTTGAAGACGTTGCGCTCGCTGTCGAACTGGCCGCAGTGAAAAGCGAGAAAACGCGCAAAAAAGTCCACCGGCATCAGGTCGAAGTTCACCTCCAGTCGAGGCACCAGACCCAGTTGCAGCGAGCCCTTGAGCATCAGCATCAGGCGATTTTTCCGGGGTTGGCAAACACCGTTGCGGCTGTTGAAACCGATGTTGCCCGGACGCAGTATGTTGACCCACGCGCCTTGGGCCACCGCACGCCCCAATAGCCGCTCAGCCACCCACTTGGAGAGGTTGTAGCCATTCTTGACGTAGATCGGCAGTGTCGCCGCCGCCGGTGACTCCAGAACGTGGCCGCCCGTATCGATGCTGCTGCAGGCCGACAGCGTTGAGATGAAGTTCATGACTTTCTTGCAGTGAGTCTCGCACAGGCGCAAACATTCCCGAACGGGGTGGACGTTGTCCGGTGCCAACAACGCATAGTCCATCACGTGGTTGACCTGTGCCGCGTTGTGCACCAGCACGCCAAACTCCCTTGCGAGCGCGTCATACACGTCGCAGGCCAGACCCAGGCGTGGCTGGCTGACATTGGCGGCGTACACCCGCACCCGGCTCATGTCCAGATGCTCCAGGCGATACTCCTTCAATGCCTGGCTCAATCTCGTTGCGGCCGGTTGGCCCGGCAACTCACGCACCAGGCACGCGATCTCTGTTGCGCCACCTGCCAGCAATGCTTCGACGACATGTATGCCAATAAAACTGTTGGCGCCCGTCACAATCACTTTGCGCCGATCGCCAGCCCGTGTCCCGGGCAGCACCGCCAGCACCTGTTCAGTTTGCGCATCGCGCACGGCCTGGCTGGATGCGGCATCGGGCAGCGCACTGTTCTCCATCAGCAAGGCGAGGGTGTTGATCGTCGGCCTTTCGAAGAAGCGATTGAGCGGCACACTGCGGCCGAATTGTTCACGAATTCTCAGCAACAGAGTCGACAGCAAAATGGAGTGGCCACCGAGGGTGAAGAAGCTGTCATCCAGCCCCAGATCATCCACAGGCACCCGCAGCAATTCACCCCATAGCCGCGCCAGTTGCCGTTGAAGTGGCGTATGCGCAGTGCGGCCATCGCCAGCCAATGAGGTTTGAACCGGCAACGCCAGCAAGGCCTGACGGTCGATCTTTCCGCTGCCGGAGCAGGGCAGGGCAGGCAGTTCGGCCCACACTTGGGGTTGCAGATAATCAGGCAACCACTGCCGCGCGTGTTGCTTGAGGTCGCCCAGCGTAGCGTTGCCCTCCGGATGAGCGACTACCCCACGAATCCTGCCGTCGCGCTCGATCACCACCGCAACCTGACGAAACAGCTGACTGTCGCGCAGGCATTGCTCGATCTCCTGCGGCTCGACCCGCACCCCACGGATCTTTACCCGATCATCACGGCGTCCGCCGAGTTGTATGCCGTCGTCCGTCCATTTCGCGAGGTCACCACTGCGGTAGGCCCTGACAACCTGAGCGTCCGGCAGTGTCAGCTCGACAAAGGGACTGTCGAGTACTGGCGTGGCGCTCAAGTACCCCAGGCTCACCCCGGGCCCGACGATATACAACTCGCCCATGACCTGCTCATCCACGGGCTTCATGTCCTCGTCGAGAATCAGCACCTGACTATTGGCGATCGGACGCCCAACATTCGTGTTGCTATCTGTGCGCTGCAGCACGCGATGCGTCACCAGTACCGTGGCTTCGGTGGGGCCGTAGAGGTTGTGCAGGTGGCACTGCCCGGCCAGGCGTTCGATGACATGAGGTTCGCATGCTTCGCCACCCGTCAGCAGGTGGGTCAGGCTCAGCGGCTCATCCAGCGGCAGGATACCGAGCAGCGCCGGTGGCAGGAATGCGTGGGTGATGTGCTGCTGGCGAATCAATTCCACCAGTTGCTGTGGGTCACGCCGCTGCGCCTCACCGGGAATGATCAACTGCGCGCCGGCCATCAGGCTCGGGAAAATATCCATCAGCGATGCATCAAAGTGCAACGCGGCAAACTGCAGCACACGGCTCTGTTCACTCAATCCCATGCAACCACAGAACCAGGCGGTGAAGTGCGCCAGGTTGCCCTGGCTGAGTCGCACGCCTTTTGGTCGGCCACTGGTGCCGGACGTGAAGAGCATGATGCACGGAGCGCTTGGGTCTGGCCGAGGGGGCGGCAGCGGTGGCGCAGCATCTTGCAGGTCGCAACCACGCACATCCAGCGCCGTGAAGTGTTCACGCAGGGGGTGGTGGCCCTCATCGAGCAACACACGGGCGCCTGCGCTTTCCAGCATGGCCTGCTGCCGCCGGAGAGGATGCTCCGCAGCCACTGGCAGGTACACCGCGCCGCAGCCAAGAATCGCAAGGATGCTCGCGTACAGTGCAACTGACTTTTCCAGGCAGACCCCGACGATCGCTGACCCTTCAACACCCTCCAGCAGTGCTGCCAGCCTTTGCTGGATCGCCCAGGCCTGCGTCTGCAGTTGCCGGTAAGTAACGACCTCGCCCGCTATATACAGCGCGGGGCGCTCGGCGAAGGTAATGAGGCTGGCCTGCAGTCGCTTGATCATCGGCACTTGCGCCGCCCGCAGTAGCGCCGGGTCTGCCGTGCGATTGAACCGATGCAGGTAGGCCAGTGCATCCAGACTCTGCAAGTCCTGGTCAGGCCAGTCGTTGGCAAAGGCTGGCGAAACACACAGCTGCGGATCGCGTGCAAGGCGACTCACCTGCAGCGCCACCCACTCCACCAGCGCGCGTGTCGCTCGGCGACACAATTGATGGCCATTCCCGCTGGGCTCTTCGGCCACGTCCAGTACGCTCACCAGGCAATGGTCATGGTTGTAGCTGCGCAACTGCACTACAGGTAATCCAGACTCGGTCGGCGAGCCAATGCCCAGTCGCAGGCTCAGGCGCGGCGTTCCCGCCAATCGAATCGGCAGTGGCTGGCCGCCGTCGTCGATCACCAGATCAACGCCCTCGTCTGCGCTGCGATGACCATAGTCTTCCAGCTCTGCCCGCACAGCATTCAACGCCTTGCTGGTGCCGACCCATCCCACTGTCAGGCACCTCATGCCGCTCTCCCGGCCGGCGACAGATAGTCATCCACGGCCGCTGCCACGCTGGGCGTCTGGAGCAGACCGCTGTGCTGCAAAAACGTCATGATGTTGCCAACCAAGGGGTGCTGGCGGGTGATGGGAAACGCCAGTGCCTCCACCTCGTCTTTCAAGGCCTCACGGATGCGCGCGCTGACACCCAGATGTTCGATCAACTGCAGGTCGAAGGTTTTTTGCAGATCGTTGGTCAAGTAATGCATTAGAAACGTCGGCAGCACATGAGCGATGTTGTCGCGATCAGCCGGGCTGGCCGCCTGCCAATACAAATGCACCAGATTTGTCCAGAAACGGGCATGGCGGCCTTCGTCGAACAGGTGATCGGCCATCATGCCGCGGATGGACGACTTGACACTTTCGTCCCTGGAAAAAGCCGCCACCTCATGGGTCACGGTGTTTTCGGCAATCGCCACACCAATCAACTCCACGGCATCGCGCAGATGAGCAGGCGCCTGTGCCTGCGCTGCCGGCAGCGCGCGGCTGAGTTCGATCTGCCTGGGCAGTTCGAGGGGCTGGATGCCGGTCATGCTCAGGGTCTGATGCAGGAAATCCAATGCCACCAGTGCGTGGTAATCCTCGTCCACCACGACGGACATTGCGTCGTAGCGACAGGCCAGGGGGAAGGGTGGCGTGAAGCGATCCTTGGCAATGCTGCGGGCGGTCCTGTCGACAATTTCAGTCTCGAAAATCACTACATCATTGATGTATTTGTAAAAGCTTTGTACCAGCACAAAGTCTCGCCATTGCGCGCAGTGTTCGACGAACGTCGCACTCAATACCAGCGGCTGGCGGCACAGCGGGAAGATCAATTTGTCATCGTTTTCCAGCAGACGGCGCGGGCGCGTGCGCACGGTTGCGCGGTGCTCCCAATCGTCAGCGAAGGCGCAGTGATCGGTGATGCTCATGGATGCGCCTCCTGCAGCGAGGTTCGAAGGTCGTCCCAGAAATGGATCCGTTGCTCAATCGCGCTCAAGGCGAACGCTTCAGCCTGTTGCCGGCGATGCACGTCCCCACTGATCAGGCGCTCAAGCATCGCCCGCGCGCCGGGTTCATGGTCCTCGGCGTCCAATTGAATGTGGCGGTTGAGATAATGGCGCAGCATCGGCGCCTGGCTGATCAAGGCCGCGCTGCCTTGCAACAGGCGCCCAAACATGGCCGGTATGACGCTCTCACGGCCGTGCAGGAAGGCTGCCGCAACGCAGTGGGTAGGTGCGTCGAGCACGGTGTGCAGCGTGCTGCCGACAAACCGCGCCATGCCGGGCAAAATCTCTAAAGATTGCAACGCAACGTGAGCGTCTATCCCCTGGCGTTGAAGCGTGATGAAACGGTCGATGGCGACAGTGCTGGCACCTGTTTCAAGCATGCCCTCACGGTACAACTCGAAATGGCTGCAATAGCCTGCGCCAGGATGTTCATCCGACTCCTCACCCAGCACGATCTCATTGATTAGCCGAGCGGCCAGAGGGTCGGTGGGAGGGAGCCAAGGCAACTGCGTGCCAGCCAGGTCCCGTTGCAGGCGTTTGGTGAGGCTCATGAAGTCCCATACAGCAAATACATGGCTCTGCATAAAAAGTTGTAACTTTCTGAGTGAAGTTATTTCATTAAATAAAGGATGACTGCATAGCTGCAGTTTTTTCTGCTCAATTAAAGTTCGATACATGGTTGATGCCTATAAATTTGTTGCGACTGCGCTGAACGCAGAACGGCTTTATTGGTTTTGAACTAGACAGTCAGGATTTTTACCGGGCCGAGCGCGTAGCGGCGCATTTTCGAAGGCATGGACTTGCGCGGCCGGTTTAAGTGTCTGGTTTAGTGGCGCAGGATAATAAGCGGATTAAACGTTTGGATGAGCTTGCAAATCATATTAAAAGTTTTTCGAGAAAATACGTGTTGTGAGGGAGTTATTTACTTAAGTGTGGGAAGTTTCTTTAACCTGCGCAGGCTCAAGCAAGTTGTGTCGGCAGGGCCTGCCCTTGATGGCAAGGGCGCCCCGAACGGCATGAGCTTTACTTGGCGGCTGTTTCAAGGCCATTAAGATAGGCGGATATAACTTCCATCCCTCGCGTCAGGTGATTGCGCAGGGTGAGGATGCTCTCATCGGTCTTCTTCTGCGCCACCAGGCTCAGCAGTTCGCGGTGGTCTTCCTGAGACGTCTCACCCAGCCCCATCGCCTCCAGATTGAAGCGCAGGAAGCGTTCTTCTTCATTCAGACCATGTTCGACCAGCTTGAGCAGCCGCTGATTGGGCGCCTTGCCATACAGCGCCATGTGGAACAGACGGTTCAGGCGTCCGATCTCGGTATAGTCTTTTTCCCGTTCCAGGGCGTTGATCAATGTCTCGGCCTCGGCAATGTCGGCCTCGGTGAGCAACGGAATCGACAGGCGCAGGGCCTCTGACTCCAGCAGGATGCGCAAGGCGTAGGTTTCAGCCGAGTTGTCTTCGATCAAGGGCGCCACCACAGCGCCTTTATGCGTCACCACGTGCAGCAATGACTGCGCCTCCAACTGGCGCAAGGCTTCACGCACCGGCATACGGCTGACGCCGAACAGGCTGGCCAGTTCCTGCTGGCGCATAGCGGTGCCGCACGGTAAACGGCCATCGAGAATCGCGTTGCGCAAGGTTTCTTCAATTACGGAACGAGCAAGATGAGCGGGAATGGGTCCACTGACCTTAATGCTGTTCAACAGGTTCGGTTTCTGCGTCACGGCTACGCTCTCCTCCCTTTTTAAAATGAGTATGGCTAATTGGATCCAAAGCACACTAGAGACCGCCCCAAAACTTGTCAAACGAGCAAGGTTTTCGGCTTGTAATGGCTTAAACAAGGGGTTCTTGGCCCCCACGCCCAGGTTTGCGACGTCTTACATGACTTCGTCAAATTAATGATTTGCCGCTTTTGCGCAGCTTACCCGCCCCAGCCTGTTCATCGACACATTAGCGTCTATAGATATTCACTAATGGTATTTAAACTAGCGTTCTTATGTCTATAAAGTTGCTCTCCTGTCCGACCGGGAGTCAGTTCATGTCCGCCACCTCTACTGTGCCAACAGCGACCCTCACCCCTCAAGCGTTCGAGATTCGTCCACTGTCCGGCAGCGTCGGTGCCGAGGTCATTGGTCTGGACCTTTCTCACCCGGTCAGCGACGAGGATTTCGCGCGCATTCACCGCGCGCATCTGGACCATCACGTCGTGGTATTTCGCGACCAGCGCATTACGCCCGCTCAGCAGATCGCCTTCAGTCGCCGTTTCGGTGTATTGCAAATTCACGTACTCAAACAGTTCCTGCTGGCCAATCACCCGGAAATCCTGATCGTTTCCAACATCATGGAAAACGGCCAATCCATCGGCTTGGGCGATGCCGGTAAATTCTGGCATTCGGACCTCTCCTACAAGGAACTGCCGAGCCTGGGTTCGATGCTGCACGCCCAGGAGCTGCCTTCCGAAGGCGGCGACACCCTGTTTGCCGACATGCACAAAGCCTGGGACCAGTTGCCCGAGCACCTGCGCAACGCCGTGCAAGGCCGCAGCGCCGCGCATTCCTACACGGCGCGCTACAGCGAAACCAAATTCGAAGGTAACTGGCGCCCGACGCTCACCCCGGAGCAGTTGGCCCAGGTGGCGGAAGTGGTGCACCCCATCGTGTGCACCCACCCGGAAAACGGCCGCAAGGCGCTGTTCGTCAGTGAGGGGTTCACCACCCGCATCGTCGGCCTGCCCGAAGACGAAAGCCGCGACCTGCTGGCCCAGCTCTATGCCCACAGCGTGCTGCCGGAAAACATCTACCGCCATCGATGGCAACCCCACGACATGGTGTTCTGGGACAACCGCTCGCTGATCCACCTGGCCGCCGGTTGCCCGAGCCACCTGCGGCGCAAATTGTTCCGCACCACCATCCAGGGCGATGCGCCTTTCTGAACCTTATTGCACGAGAGTTGAAATGAACGCGCCTTTGCCAGGCCACGCGGCCAGCAACCTGAGCACCGCCCAACCGCTGTTGGCAGTGGACAACGTCAGCCTCGAATACCGCACCCCGGAGCGGGTGGTGCGCGCCACGCACCAGGTCAGTTTCGAGATCGACCCGGCCGATCGCTACGTGTTGCTCGGCCCCTCGGGCTGCGGCAAATCCACGCTGCTCAAGTCCATCGCCGGGTTTATCAAACCCAGTGAAGGCGAGATTCGCTTGCTGGGGCACAAAGTCGAGCAACCGGGTCCGGATCGCATCGTGGTGTTCCAGGAATTCGACCAACTGCCGCCCTGGAAAACCGTCAAACAGAACGTGATGTTCCCGTTGCTGGCGTCCAGGACCCTCAAGCGCCGTGAGGCCGAAGAACGCGCGCTGCATTACCTCGACAAAGTCGGCCTCAGTGCCTTCGCCGATGCCTATCCGCACACCTTGTCCGGCGGCATGAAAGCCCGCGTGGCCATCGCCCGTGCCCTGGCCATGCAGCCGAAAATCCTGCTGATGGACGAACCCTTCGCCGCCCTCGACGCCCTTACCCGACGCAAGATGCAGGAAGAACTGCTGCTGCTCTGGGAAGAGGTGCGCTTCACCCTGCTGTTCGTCACCCACTCCATCGAAGAAGCGCTGGTGGTCGGCAACCGCATCCTCCTGCTGTCGCCCCACCCGGGGCGCGTGCGCGCGGAAATCCACAGCCATCAATACGACCTGCACAGCCTCGGCGGTGTGGACTTTCAGGCCTCGGCGCGGCGCATTCATCGTCTGCTGTTCGATGAAGCGCCCGAGGCCGAACGCGAGTTGGGTTTCGCCGATATTCGCATCGCTTACTAGAGGGTTGCCCCATGCGCCAGGAATACGAAATAACCCTCGAACCGCTGCTCAGTGTGCCGGTGGAACGCGCATTACCGCTGCGCCAGCGCCTGTGGCAACAAGGTTGGCTGCGCAAGGGCTTGATCCTGATCGTGCTCGCGATCATTTGGGAGTCTGTGGCGCGCTATCAGAACAACGACCTGCTGCTGCCGAGCTTCTTGCAGACCTTCCAAGCGTTGTACGACGGTCTGCTCAGCGGTGAACTGCTGAGCAAGGTCAGCATTTCCCTGGCGGTGCTGATCAAGGGCTACCTGATCGGCATCGTGCTGGCCTTTGCCCTGACCACGCTTGCCGTCTCGACGCAACTGGGCCGCGACTTGTTGAGCACGCTGACCTCGATGTTCAACCCGCTGCCGGCGATTGCCCTGCTGCCGCTGGCGCTGTTGTGGTTCGGCCTGGGCCAGAACAGCCTGATCTTCGTGTTGGTGCATTCGGTGCTGTGGGCGCTGGCGCTCAATACCTATTCGGGGTTTCTCGGCGTGTCCGACACCCTGCGCATGGCCGGTCGCAACTACGGCCTCAAGGGCATGCGCTTCGTGCTGTTCATTCTGATCCCGGCCGCGCTGCCATCGATCCTGGCCGGCCTCAAAATCGGCTGGGCCTTTGCCTGGCGCACCTTGATCGCCGCCGAGCTGGTGTTTGGCGCCACCAGCGGCAAGGGCGGGCTGGGCTGGTACATCTTCCAGAACCGCAACGAGCTGTACACCGACAAGGTATTCGCCGGCCTGGCCGTGGTGATTCTGATCGGCCTGCTGGTGGAAAACCTGGTGTTCGACACGTTCGAGCGGCTCACCGTGAAACGCTGGGGCATGCAGCGATAGGCCGGCCATCCCTGTTAGGATTGCGGTCCATTCACCCTTTCAAGACCGCGAGTGCCTGGCATGCAATTACCGGACATGAACCTGCTGGTCGCCCTCGACGCACTGCTCGATGAAGGCAGCGTGGTCGGCGCCGCACGGCGGATGAACCTCAGCCCGGCGGCCATGAGCCGCACCCTCACACGTATCCGCGAGGCGGTGGGCGACCCGATCCTGGTGCGCGCCGGACGCGGCCTAGTGCCCACGCCCAAGGCGCTGCAACTGCAAGGCCAGGTGCGCAACGTGGTGGAACAGGCCGCGCTGTTGTTTCGCTCGGCCGACCAGGTGGATTTGAGCACCTTGCGGCGTCGCTTCAGCGTGCGAGCCAACGACTTCTTCATCGGCGTGTATGGCGGTCGTCTGTTCGACACCATGGAGCGCATGGCGCCACTTTGCGAGCTGTACTTCGTGCCCGAAGGCGACACCGACGACGAGGCTCTGCGCGAAGGGCGCCTGGACCTGCGGGTGAGCAACACGCTGCCCGTCACTCCTGAAGTGAAGGTGCAGAACCTCTTTTCCACCACCTTCGTCGGGCTGGCGCGCGAAGGCCATCCCTTGTTCGACGGGGACATCACCGCCGCACGGTTTGCCGGTTATTCCCATATCAGCATCTCGCGCCGGGGCATCGCGCGCGGGCCGATCGACACCGCCTTGAACGCACAAGGCCTGGAGCGTCGGGTGGCGATGATTGCCCCGGGGTTTCATGGCGCGATGTTCATGCTGCCCGACTCCGACCTGCTGCTGCCGGTGCCCAAGGAAGCGCTCCTGAGCGTCAAGCGGCTGAACCTGCCGTTGCGTGCTTTTGCCTTGCCAATCTCGCTGCCGACGTTGGTGCTGACCCAATCCTGGCACCCGCGTTTCGACAAGGACCCGGCGCACAAATGGCTGCGCGAAACCTTTCGCGAAAGCTGCCAGGCCACCTGGCTCGAAGCCCAGCCCACCTGACCCTCCCACATGGATTGCGTTGTACGCAGTTATACCCTGCCAATAAGTAACTTTTTGTCATGTGTACACCCCCCTAAACTGCTCGGGTGCTTAACAACCCGAGTTACCGTACATGACTTCCCTCGCTGCCCCCGCCCTGCAGGCCGCAGCCAAACCTGTCGCGCTTGACCCGCCGGTGTTCGGCCCGCGCATCATCATCGGCCTGGTCGGTGTGTTACTGGCGGTGCTGGTGTCCGGCCTCAACGACATGGTCACCAAGATCGCCCTCGCCGACATCCGTGGCGCGCTGTTCATCGGCTATGACGAAGGCACCTGGCTGGTCGCGGCCTACACCGCTACCTCCGTGGCGGCCATGGCCTTTGCGCCCTGGTGCGCGGTGACCTTCTCCCTGCGTCGCTTCACCCTGTGCGCCATCGGCCTGTTCACTCTGCTCGGTATCCTCTGCCCGTTCGCGCCGAACTACGAAAGCCTGTTGCTGCTGCGCACCGTGCAAGGCCTGGCCGGCGGCGCATTGCCGCCGATGCTGATGTCGGTGGCGCTGCGCTTTCTGCCGGCCAACATCAAGCTGTATGGCCTGGCCGGCTACGCACTCACCGCCACCTTCGGCCCGAGCCTGGGCACGCCGCTGGCTGCGCTGTGGACCGAGTACGTGGGCTGGCAGTGGGCGTTCTGGCAGATTGTCGCGCCCTGCCTGCTGGCGATGGCGGCGGTGGCCTACGGGTTGCCGCAGGACCCGCTGCGCCTGGAGCGCTTCAGGCAGTTCAACTGGCGTGGCCTGCTGCTGGGCTTTCCGGCGCTCTGCATGCTGGTGATCGGCCTGCTGCAAGGCAACCGCCTGGACTGGTTCGAGTCCGGCCTGATCACCTTTTTGCTCGGCGGCGGCACCCTGTTGCTGGTGCTGTTCCTGCTCAATGAGTGGTCGCAGCCGCTGCCGTTTTTCAATGTGCAGATGCTTGGCCTGCGCAACCTGGCGTTTGCCCTGATCGTGCTGGCTGGGGTGCTGATGGTGCTCACCTCGGTGATCATCATCCCGTCGAGTTTCCTTGCTCAGGTGCAGGGCTACAGGCCGCTGCAGACCGCGCCGGTGATGTTGCTGATGGCCTTGCCGCAATTGATCGCGCTGCCGCTGGTGGCGGCGCTGTGCAACCTGCGTCGGGTCGATTGCCGCTGGGTGCTGGGCGTGGGTTTGAGCCTGCTGGTGCTCAGTTGTCTGGGCAGTTCGCACCTGACCTCGGCGTGGATTCGCGACGACTTCTATGGCTGGTACCTGCTGCAAATCATCGGGCAACCCATGGCGGTTCTGCCGCTGCTGATGCTCTCCACCGGCAGCATCCAGCCTGTTGAGGGGCCGTTCGCCTCGGCCTGGTTCAACACCGTCAAGGGCCTGTCTGCGGTGGTTGCCGCCGCAGTGCTCGAAACCCTGACCACCCGGCGCGAACACTTCCACTCCACCACCCTGGTGGACCGCCTGGGCAACTCGCCCCTGGCCGACGGCGATGCGCCGGGCCTGGCTCAGCGCCTGCACGAGCAGGCCGCGGTGCTCACCTATTCGGATCTGTATGTAGTCATGGCCGGTGTCGCGGTGGCGTTGATCCTGCTGATTTTCTGGATGCCCACGCGGATTTATCCGCCTCGCGCACCGACGTAGCCTCAAGGACTCCCCATGAAACGCAAAGACAAAATTGCCGTCTCCGTTATCGCTGTATTTGCCGTAGGCGTGCTGGTGTATCTGGTCACGCCGGGCCTGCTGGGCAGCCGGCGCCAGTCCACCAACGATGCCTTCGTCGCCGCCGACTTCACCCTGATCGCCCCGCGTGTGGCCGGTTTTATCAAAGAGGTGCTGGTGCAAGACAACCAGCAGGTCAAGGCAGGCCAACTGCTGGCGCTGATCGACGACCGTGATTTTCGCGCCGCCGCCCAGGCCGCCGATGCCGATGCGTTGGTCGCCCAAGCCCAGCTCGAAAACGCCGGCGCCACCCTGGAGCGCCAAGGCTCGGTGATCGCCCAGGCCCAGGCCACCGTAGCGGCAGACCGCGCCGAAGTGGCGTTCGCCGAGCACGAACTGAACCGCTACAACCACCTCGCCGGCGTGGGCGCGGGCACCGTGCAGAACGCCCAGCAAGCCAAAACCCGCATCGACCAGGCCACCGCGCGCCTGGCCAAATCCACGGCGGTGCTGGCGGCCGAACGCAAGCAGGTCGAGATTCTCAGCGCCCAGCGCGATGCGGCAGAAGGCGGGCTCAAGCGCGCCCAGGCAGCGTTGGAAATGGCCAGCTATCAGTTGTCCTACACGCGCATCGTCGCGCCGGTGGACGGCATGGTCGGCGAGCGCGCGGTGCGGGTCGGCGCCTATGTCACGCCGGGCAGCAAGTTGCTCGCCGTGGTGCCGCTGAGCGAGGCCTATGTGGTGGCCAATTTCCAGGAAACCCAGCTGTCGCACATGCACGCCGGCCAACCCGTGCAGGTGCGGGTCGACAGCCTCGACGGCGAGGTGCTCAACGGTCATCTGGAAAGCCTGGCGCCGGCCACCGGTGTGACGTTCGCCTCGATCAAACCGGACAACGCGACCGGCAACTTCACCAAAGTGGTGCAGCGCATCCCGGTGAAGATCATCCTCGAACCCGGCCAGCCCCTCACCGAGCGTCTGCGGGTGGGCATGTCGGTGGAGGCCAGCGTCGACACCCAGCCGGTCGCGCAACCGCGTGAGGTGGCCCAGCAATGACACGTCTTGCCTGGCTCGCCTTGAGCGTCATCAGCCTGAGTGCCTGCACCGTCGGCCCGGATTTTCACACGCTCCAGGGGCCGCATGTCGAGCGTTGGCGCGAACCCCAGGGCCGTCAGGCGGACAGCCGCGCGGTGGCCGATCCGCTGCAGGAACGCTGGTGGGACGTGTTCGGTGATGCGCAACTGTCAGCCCTCACACGTCGCGCCCTCACCGATAACCTCGATCTGAAACTGGCCGGCAGCCGTCTGCAGCAAAGCCGCGCCGTGCGCCAGGTGACCACCGCCGGGCGTTACCCCAACCTCGCGGCAAGCGGTGGCTACCAGCGCAAACGCAACAGTGGCGAAGGCCTGAACGACCCCTCCGGAGAAAACGGCCGCTCGGCGTTCAACCAATGGGACACGGGCTTCTCGGCCGCCTGGGAGCTGGACTTCTGGGGCCGCGTCAAGCGTGAGACCGAAGCCGCCGACGCCACCCTGCAAGTCGCCGAAGACGACCGCCGCGCCGTGCTGCTCTCGGTGCTGGCCGAGACCGCCCAGGACTACATCCAACTGCGCGGCGTGCAGAACACCCGCGCCGTCACCGAGCAGAACCTCGACGTCGCCCGGCACAGCCTGAAGCTCTCGCAACTGCGACTGGCCGACGGCGTCGCCACCGATCTGGACGTGGCCGAAGCCGCCGCCCAGGTCGCCACCATCGAAGCGCGCCTGCCGGAGCTGCAACAACGTCAGGACCAGTTGATCAACGCCCTCAGCCTGCTGATGGGCGAGCCGCCGCAAGCGTTGCACGCGCAACTGTCCCAAGACGCCGCCGTACCGCAAACCCCGCGTCAGGTTGCCATTGGCCTGCCGTCGCAGTTGGCCGAGCGCCGTCCGGATATCCGCCAGGCCGAGGCGCGCCTGCACGCCGCCACCGCCAACATTGGCGTGGCCAAGGGCGATTTTTACCCGCGCATCACCCTGTCCGGCAGCCTCGGCACCCAGGCCCTGCAACTGGCGGATTTCGGCACCTGGGGCTCGCGCGCGTTTGCCTTCGGTCCGCAGTTCAGCCTGCCGCTATTCAATGGCGGCCGCTTGCAGGGCATGTTGACGCTGCGCGAAGCCCAGCAGCAGGAAGCGGCGCTGGCCTATCAGCACACCGTGCTGCGCGCCTGGCACGAGATCGACGACCAGTTGACTCGCTACAACGCCAGCCAGTTGCGCCGCGACAGCCTCGCCGAAGCCGTGCGCCAGAACCGGATCGCCCTGACCACCGCGCAGCACCAATACGTCGAAGGCGTGGCGGATTTCGTCAACGTCCTCACCGTGCAGAGCGCGTTGCTGGCGACTCAGGAGCAATGGGTGCAAAGCTCCACCGACGTGTCGCTGGCCATGGTCGGTTTGTACAAGGCCCTGGGCGGTGGGTGGGAGTCGGTGTACCCGGTGCAAACGGCCGGGCGCTAAGCCTTGGCACGCCCTGTGATTATTGCGGTGAGCAGGCGTTTTTGTGGTGACCAGACTTAGTGTGGTGACCAGGCTTGTTGTGGCGAGCGGGCTTGCCCCGCGTTGGGGTGCGAAGCGCCCCCAGTCCAGCAAAACGCAGTGTACCTGATACGGCTCAGCGCCTGGTGTTGGGGCTGCTGCGCAGCCCAACGCAGGACAAGCCTGCTCGCCACAGGGAATCTGCGCGTAACTGAACGGCATTGGGGCTTGCCACAACACACCCGCTTGCCCCAGGAATGGGGTTGCCTGAAATAGCCCATTCGCAGCGCTAAGGATTGCGCAAAAACACCACATACCCGCCGAACCACTTGCTCTCGCGCAAATACGCCGGTGCCTGCCACTCGCCGCCCTGAATCAAGCCCACCTTGAACGGCACGCCCATCCGGCTCACCCTCGGCAAATACGCCGCGTAATCCGGGATGCTGTGCCGCCCCTGGTACGTCTGCACCACCACCTCATCCACCACGCCCTTAAGCTGAGCGATGGCGGTCGGGTCGGCGTTGCTGCCCCAGTCCAGCAGGCCGGTGATGCTCAGGCGCAGGTCGGCAGGCAGGCGTTGGCGCAGGTCGCGCAGAAAATCTGCGTATTCGTGCAGGTATTGGGTGCGCGCATCGAAGTCGATCTGGATGCCTATCACCGGATTGCCCGCGTCACGCCAGCGTTGCACCTGGCCGAGCAGTTGCGTGTAGACGCGCTCCGGCCAGTGCAGGGTGTGGGCGCGGTAGACGATCCAGATCTCGCCCTGGGTGATACGCGGCACGCTCATGCCCTGCGCGATCAAACGTACGGTGGGCGTGCGGCGGGTAGCGTTGATCTGGCCCTGAAGGATGTACAGCGTCTTCGCCTGCTTGAGCACCGGCTGCGGGGTGACGCCACTCCACAGCCAGAAAGCGTCATAGTCGCCGGCATCGACAGCGCCGAAGGCCGGGCTTGCCAGCAACAGCAGGCCCAGCCAGAGGTGTTTCACCAGTAGTACTGCAAGGCGTTGCCCCACTGGGTGTCGCTAAAGCCAGTCTTGAGCTGGCGGAACCAGGCCTTGCGCACGGCCGGCGCGACGTCTTCGCCGCCGCAACTGTTATAGCCGGCGGGCGCGTAGCAGTTGATGGCGCGAAACAGCGCATAGGCCTTGTCGGTTTTCGGCGCCTTCGGGTTGGCGATCACCTGTTTGTAGCCATCCAGGCGCGAGAAGGTTTCACCGGGGAAGTCCGACGCGCTGCTGCCCAGGCTGCCGGCGGCGCGGGCTTGTTCCAGAGGCATGCCGTCCAGGCTGTTGCGCAGGATGAATTCACCGAAGCAATTGAGCGCCTGCGGGTTTTTTGCGTCGCTCTGCAAAATCGCGGCGGTTTGCGCGATGCTCGGGCAGGTGTAGCCGGATTCGGCCTTGTCGCCATTCCACTGGAACAGCTTCAAGGTTTGCCCGCCGCCGTAGGTGTAGCCCAGGCTGGTGCCGAGTTTGTCTTCAGGCGGCGTGGCCGGCAGTTGCTTGAGGTCGTCGGCGAAGGTGGCGAACTGGCTGCGCAGCAAGTCCTTGTAGAGCAGCACGAACTGCGCCGTGTGGCGCTCCACCGGATCGCGGGCATTGGCGATCTGCTGGCGCAGCAGGTCGGGACCGGCAACGGTGCGCAGCAGCAGGTAGCGCACGTTGTTGGCGTCGATCAGAGAATCGGCCGCGAAGACCTTGGCCAACTCGCCGCTGCGTTCGTAGTTCATCGCCAGGGCCAGCTCCAACTGGTCGCGTTGCAGGGGCTGTTTGGCCAGCGGCAGCAGTTGCAGCCAAAGGGCTTGGGCCGCTTTCCAGTCCTGCCTGGCTTCCAGGGCCAGGCCGCGCAAGGTCTGCTGGCTGAAAGCGAAGTAATCCAGGTTCGACGGCACGTCCTGTGGCAGCAGCTTCAGGGCGGCTTCGGGTTGATGCGCCACGTACAGTGCAAACGCCGCTTGCAGGTAAGCGTACAGCGCCGGTTCGCCGGCAAACGTGGCCTTCTGTTTGTCGAGGTCGGCGCGCGTCAGTTTGGGCGGCGTTTCGGCGCGTATCAGCATCAGGTCGTTGACCGCCTGCAGCATCGGGTTCTTCAGGCTGCCAGTGCTGTCCATCAACAGCTTGAGGTCGGCCTCTTGCACCAGGTCATCAAGTGACACATTGCGCTGCTCAGCGGTGGCTTCGGTCATTTGCCAGGCGAAGTCCTCGGCGAGCTTGCCGTCGTCATTGGCCAGCCAGTGCACACGCCGTAACAGGCCTCGGGCGGAGGTCGCGTACTGGCCCTGTGGATAAGTACTCAAGTAGCCGCGCAAACCCTTTTCGGCGTTGTCCAGCGCAGACTTATCCACATGCTCACGCTGCGGCATGCCGTATTCGTCGAAGGCTTCGGCCTGAGCCTGGTTCAACGCCGTGCGCGCGGTCATGTACAGCGCGGTTTCCTGCAGCCATGGCAGGGTTGAGCCGCTGGCAGCGGCAAAACCGCGTTCGGCTTCACTGAAGCGCCCGCTGTAGAAGTCGGCGGCGGCTTGCAGGTAGGTGCGCAACAGGCGGCCGTTCGAGGACTCGATTTCGCCGGTGACCACCGCGCCATCCCAACTGCAGGCCGTGAGTAATTGCAGGCGCGCCCTGGCCAGCAGCACGCGTTCGGTATCCGGCATATCGGCCTTGATTACCTGGCTGACAAACGCCGTGGCGCTGTCATCGTCGTTGCTACGGCAGCGGCTGCCTTCACCGCTCAAAAACGCTTCGCCGGCGGTTTTGTAGTCCTCGCGCTGGATGCCCAGGGTTTTGAGCAGCGTGTCCAGTTCGGCGGTGCGGGAGTCGTCGGGCTTGTCGTCCGGTTCGTCGTTGCTGGCAGGCGCAGGGCTGAGGCGATACACCGCAAACGGTACCTGGCCGAATCCCTCGGACAGGTCGGTTTCGTCCAGGGCATTGGGGGCCAGCGGTGCGACCTTTTTGTCGGACAGCAGCAGGCGCAGGTTCACCCGGCTGTCGTTGCCAGGGCTCAGAAAGGGCAGGTTGTTGCACGGGTCCAGGCTGTCACGCGACACCCGCCAGTCCGGGTAGCACGAGTCGTCCGAGCTGGCCGCAGCCTGCTGGGAAATACCGGCGAGCAGTGCCAGTGCCAGGGGTGACAGAAAACCGATGCGCATGGAGTGTCCTTGAGCCTGAGTCCTTGGAGGAGGGCAATCATAGCGTGATCCGGCCAGCGCTTCGGTGAAGTCCTGCGCAATTGGCCGATTTGTCCGATTGCACAAGCGAATCAGGGGCATTTGTCCTAAAGTGGCGTGGGTTTGCATGTCGGCAATCAGAGCAGTGGCAGGGGAATCAAGGTGCGTCGGTCTGTGGTAGAGCAAAACGAAAAAATCACGGCATTGCCCGCGCTCAACCGACTTGGCTGGGAGCGGGCCGGCTGGGTCAGCCAACTCTGGTGGGTACCGATCCTGGCGCTGGCAATGGCCCTGCGGTTCTACAACCTGACGACGTCGGCCATCTGGGGCGATGAAGGCTCAAGCCTCCTGCTCAGTGAATACGCCGTGGACGACCTGTGGTTCCACGCGGCCCACGACGTGCATCCGCCGCTCTACTTCTTTTTGCTGCGCGGCTGGATTGAACTGTTCGGCGACAGCATCGGGTCGATCAGGGCCATGAGTGCCATTCCTGGTGTGATCGTCGTGGGCCTGGGCACCTGGCTTGCGCGGCAGCTGTCCACACGGCGCGCGGCGGTACTGGCCGGTGTCCTGCTGGCGCTGCTGCCGACGGCGGTGCGATACAGCCAGGAAGTGCGCATGTATTCGCTGCTGGGCGTATGGCTGCTGGGCGCAACGCTGGCGCTGGTGTATTGGGTGCGCCAACCCGAACGCACACGCTATCTGGTGGCCTATGGGGTGCTGATGGCGGCAGGTTTCTACACTCATTACTTCACCGCACTGTGCGTGCTGGTGCATTGGGCGTACCTGGGCGTGCTGGGCACCTGCGGTCAGCGTCTGATCACGCGCCGGGCATGGTGGGCGACCAACATCGCAATTGTGCTGGTGTACCTGCCCTGGTTGCCAGGCCTGCTGGATCTGGTACAGCACGTCGACCAGCTCAAGGTCGGCGGCGACATCGGCTGGGAAGATCCGGTCAATGCGCTGTCCGTGCCATCGATGATCTGGCAGTTCATGTTGCAGGATGAAGGCCTGGATCTGTGGCGACCGCTGTTCTGGGGGTTTGCGCTGCTATTGATCGCGCTGGTTGGCGTCAGCGTCTGGCGCGATCGCGAACCTTATCGACCAGCCATCCTGCTGGCGCTGTTTTTCCTGCTGCCGCTTTTGCTGGTCTACGCCGTGTCGTTTATCTCGCCGGTGTTCATTGAACGCTACCTCACGGTGTATGCCCTGGGCTTGCCGATCCTGCTGGCGTTGCTCATCGACCGTGGGTCATGGTGGGGCGCGGCGTTGTTCGTGTTGGTGGTGGGGGTGGAGCTGGTTGGGCTGAAGAACAACTTCACGGTGGACGAGCAGGACCAATTCAACGTGCCGGTGGAGTTCGTCAACCGCAACTACCAGGAAGATGATCGCATCGTGCTCAGCGACATGATGTGGTACCTCAGTTACGTCTATTACGACCAGACCGACGCCCAATTGCAGCTCTACACCCCGCCCAAACCCGACGGCACCCCAACGCGACCGAATGCCTACGGCTTCGGCACGCTGGTGGATCAAGACGGCGGGCGCATCTACCTCGACCACCTCTCGTCACTGCCTGCCGGCACCCGACGCGTATGGCTGATCAGCAGCAACGAAACGCCGGACGAATTTGCGCCACTGCCCCCGGGCTGGCACGAACTCAGTCGCCAGGACGGCGGTGGCGCCAGGGCACGCTTGTTTGTGTTGTGCACTGTGCCGTCGATGTTGCCCGAGGGCTGCCCCTAGACTGGGCTTGGGCTTCGACGCGACAGCCCCGGCGCCAAGACTGATCCAAATGCCACCACCCATCCGCCAAATTGTTTCAAAACTTGACGCTCAAGCCTGCTTCCACCATATTGATAGTTAGCAAACTAACTGTATGCGAACGATCCCGTGTCCCAATCCCTCGAACAACTCCAGATGAACCTTAGCAGCAGCATGGTGGTGGGCGCCCGCAACTGGCGCAAAATCTGCCAGGCCACGTT